>Ga0081540_1000687_pt1 | contig 31570 bp, 28 predicted proteins | sample TabmetS2T1R1_FD_71024 | JGI IMG/M metagenome (GOLD analysis project Ga0081540, IMG submission 71024) | Tabebuia heterophylla rhizosphere microbial communities from the University of Puerto Rico - S2T1R1 | ecosystem: Host-associated > Plants > Roots > Rhizosphere ...
AGAGGTGTACCGGGCGCGCGGGCCCTATCCGTACCGCGGCGTGGCCTCGGACGACGCCACCGAGGATGTCTCGGCGCTCCTGACCGGGCACGAGATCGGGTGCGTCGTCGTCGAGCCGGTGCAGGGCGAGGGCGGGTTCATCCCGCTGCCCGCTGACTTCCCCGGGCGGCTGCTCGCGCTCTGCCGCGAGCACGGCGCGCTCTACGTGGACGACGAGGTGCAGTCCGGCGTCGGACGCACCGGGCCGGTCTGGGCGATCGACCACTACGGTGTCGAGCCCGACCTGCTCGTCTCCGGGAAGTCGCTCGGCGGCGGACTGCCGTTGGCCGCGGTCACCGGCCGGGCCGAGGTGATGGACGCGCCGGAGCCCGGAGGCCTCGGCGGGACGTTCGGCGGGAACCCGGTCGCCTGCGCCGCCGCCCTGGCCGTCTTCGACGAGATCGGCCACGAGGACTTCCGGAAGCACTCCGACGAGCTCGCAGACCACCTCCGCGCGCGGCTGGACGAGATTGCCGGCCGCAACGAGAGCGTCGGCGAGGTTCGCGGCCTCGGCCCGATGCTCGCGCTCGAGCTCGTCACGGACCGTCAGAGCAAGGAGCCCGCCGCGGAGCTCGCGAAGCGGACGACGACCGCCGCCCGGGAGCGCGGGCTGATCCTCCTCTCGTGCGGCACCTACGGCAACGTGATCCGCATCCTCGTCCCGCTGGTCATCGAAGACGACGATCTCGCCCGGGGTCTCGAGATCCTGGAGGAGTCGCTTGTCGACGCCGCCGCCGGCTGACGTCCGGCTCGAAAGCGTCCGCAAGTCGTACGGCGACGTCGTCGCGGTGGACGGGGTCGAGCTGGACATCCCCGCCGGCGAGTTCTTCACGATGCTCGGGCCGTCCGGCTCCGGCAAGACGACGACGCTCCGCCTGATCGCGGGCTTCGAGCTCCCGGACGAGGGACGCGTGCTCCTCCAGGGAGGAGACGTCACGCGCGAGCCGCCGTATGCGCGGGACGTGAACACCGTCTTTCAGGACTACGCGCTCTTCCCGCACATGACGATCGCCGACAACGTCGCCTACGGGCTGCGAGTCAAGGGAATCGGCAAGGCCGAGCGGCAGGAGCGCGTCGAGGAGATGCTCGAGCGCATGCGGCTCCCGACGGTCGGCGATCGAAAGCCGAGCCAGCTCTCGGGCGGCCAGCGACAGCGCGTCGCCCTCGCCCGCGCGCTCGTCAACCGGCCGAAGGTGCTGCTGCTCGACGAGCCGCTCGGCGCGCTCGACCTGAAGCTGCGGCAGGAGATGCAGCTCTTCCTCAAGAGCCTGCAGCAGGACCTCGGCATCACCTTCATCTATGTCACGCACGACCAGGACGAGGCGTTGACGATGAGCGACCGCTTGGCCGTCTTCGACAACGGGCACATCGAGCAGATCGGCACGCCCGCGGAGGTGTACGAGCATCCGGCCAGTGCGTTCGTCGCCGGGTTCGTCGGCGTCTCCAACCTGATCGAGCGCGACGGCAGGCGTTTCGCCGTGCGCCCGGAGAAGATCCTCATGGCCGAGCCCGGAACCGCCTCGGTCAACGGCGCGCACACGGAGCGGGGCCACATCCGCGACGTCGTCTACGCGGGAATGGTCACCCGCTACCTCGTCGACCTCGACCGCGGCGGCGAGCTGCAAGTGGTCAGGCAGAACCTCGAGACCTCGTCGTCCGAGGCGCTCGACGCTCGAGGAAGAGCGGTCCAGCTGGAGTGGAGCCCCGAGCACATGCTCGAGATCGAAACCAACGGGGGGCAGAAGGAAGGAGCGGAATGAGCAAGCGTTTCAAGCACGTCCTCGTCTACGGCGCAGCGTCGCTGCTCGTCGTGGTCCTGGCGTTCGCCGCTGCGGCCTGCGGCGGGAGTGACTCCGAGTCGTCGGGAAGCACGACGACGACCACGTCGGGGCAGGCCTCGATCGGCCCCGGCGAGGGGAAGCTCAACCTGATCGAGTGGCCGTACTACTCGGACCCGGCGTTCGCGAAGAAGTTCGAGAACCAGACCGGCTGCATCATTCACCGCAAGGACGCAGGGTCGTCCAACGAGATGGTCTCTCTGATGCGCGCCGGCGGCGGTGGCGGCGGGGGCCAGTGGGATCTCGTCTCGGCCTCGGGCGACGCGAGCCTGCGGCTGATCAAGGGCGGCGACCTCCAGCCGGTCAACGTCAACCTGATCCCGGAGTGGAAGAACTTCATCCCGATCTTCAAGTCGCCGGCGCACAACACGGTCGACGGCGTCCACTACGGGACGTCGCTGCAGTGGGGGCCGAACGTCCTCCTCTACAGGACGGACAAGGTCAAGCCGGGCGTGTCCGAGTGGAGCGCGCTGTACGACCCGAAGTACAAGGGCCAGATCACCGTCCCGAACAACCCGATCCAGATCGCCGACGCGGCCTTCTACCTCATGCACTCGAAGCCGGAGCTCGGGATCAAGGATCCGTACGAGCTGAACAAGGAGCAGTTCGACGCCACCGTCAACCTGCTCAAGGACCAGAAGAAGCTCGTCAAGCTCTACTGGAACTACGACACGGACGGCCGGGCCGCGTTCGCGAACGGCGACGTCAGCCTCGGCGCGATCTGGCCGGTTGACACGCTCGCACTCCAGGACAAGAAGGTCCCGGTCAAGGAAGTCATCCCGGCCGACGGAGCGACGGGCTGGGCCGACACGTGGATGCTCGCCAAGAAGGCGCCGCATCCGAACTGCGCGTACTTGTGGATGAAGTACGTGAGCACGCCACAGGTGCAGGCGCAGCAGGCGCTCATCTTCGGCGAGACCCCGGTCAACCCGAAGGCGTGCACGTTCATGGACAAGATCCAAGCCGGCTCGTGCGCGAAGTACCACCTGAACGAGCCGCTCAGCTACTACGACACGATCAAGTTCTGGAAGACGCCGATCGCCGACTGCGGCAACGGCAGCAACGACTGCATGGACTACAACGCCTGGCAGAAGGCGTGGACCGAGATCACCGGGTGATCCCCGAGGCTTCGCTTGCGATGCCGACTCAGAGGCTGCGCCGGCTTTGCCGGCGTAGCCGCTGATGGCAGAGATCGCCGAGGCGGGCTCTCCACTCAGGGGAGCCCGCCTCAGCATCTCCGCGTTCCTCTGGCAGCGGCCGTGGCTCAAGGTGGCCGCGCTCCTGGCGCTGCCGGTGCTGGCGTTCGCGGTGGTCTATCTCGGGTCGCTGGCCGCGCTCTTCGTCTCGTCGTTCTGGAGCGTGGACTCGTTCACGGGCAAGGTCGTCCACAGCTGGAGCTTCGGCAACTTCAGCACGCTCATCCACGATCCGATCTACCGCAAGATCGCGTTCCGCACGATCTGGATCGCGGCGGCGGTCACCGTCACCGACGCGATCCTCGCCTTCCCGCTCGCGTACTTCATGGCGAGGCTGGCCACACCGCGGACGCGCGCGCTCTTGTTCGTGCTCGTGCTGCTGCCGCTGTGGTCGAGCTACCTCGTGCGCATCTACGCCTGGCGCCTGATCCTCGCGAAGCAGGGCGCGCTCAACTGGGCGCTGAACGGCCTCGGCCTACCGGACGCGAACCTCGCGTACACGAACACCGCGATGTGGATCGTCTTCTCGTATGTCTGGCTGCCGTTCATGGTGCTCCCGGTCTACGCGGCCCTGGAGCGGATTCCGCAGAGCTACCTCGAGGCATCGCAGGATCTCGGCGCCCGGACCTGGCGGACGTTCCGGACCGTGATCCTGCCGCTCGCTCTGCCCGGGCTCGTGGCCGGCTCGATCTTCACGTTCTCGCTGACGCTCGGCGACTTCATCACGCCGGCGCTCGTCGGCGGCGCGGACTCGCAGTTCATCGGGAACGTCGTCCACAACTACGTCGGCATCAGCAACAACGTGCCGCTCGCGGCGGCGTTCGCGACGCTGCCGGTGATCGTGATGGCCGTCTACCTCGTGGTCGCCAAGCGGCTCGGCGCATTCGAGGCCCTCTGATGGAGACTCGAGCCCTCCGATTCGGGCTCGGTGCGGCGACCACGCTCGTCGTCGCGTTCCTCTGGATCCCGATCCTGATCATCCTCGCCTACGCCTTCAACGGCTCGGTGCTGCAGACGTGGCCGATCCAGAACCTGACTCTGCACTGGTTCCACGAGGCCTGGGTCGACGAGGAGGTTCGCTCGTCCCTCTGGCTCTCGGTGAAGATCGGGCTGATCGCGACCCTCGTCGCGATGCTGCTCGGAACGGCCGCCTCGTTCGCGATCAGCCGCTTCAAGTTCTTCGGGCGCGAAGGGATCTCGTTTCTGCTCCTGCTGCCGATCGCGCTGCCGGGAATCATCACCGGGATGGCGCTGAGCTCGTTCTACAACTTCGCGGGCATCGGCTTCTCGATCTGGACGATCGTCATCGGTCACGCGACGTTCTGCGTCGTCGTCGTCTACAACAACGTGCTCGCGCGGCTGCGGCGAACGTCCCCGTCGATCGTCGAGGCGTCGATGGACCTCGGCGCCGACGGGTGGCAGACGTTCCGCTTTGTGATCTGGCCCGTGATCTCGACCGCGCTCGTCGCCGGAGGCCTGCTCGCGTTCGCGCTGTCCTTCGACGAGGTGATCGTGACGACGTTCACCGCCGGCGCGCAGACCACGCTGCCGATCTTCATCCTCAGCAACATCCAGCGCGGGCAGCAACTCCCGATCGTGAACGCCGTCGTCTTCGCCGTGATCGTGCTGACGGTGATCCCGGTCGTGATCGCCCAGCGGCTGACACGCGACTCGGGCGCGCTCACGGGTCGCTGACGCCTCGAACGCGGTAGCAAGTAGTTGTCCGTGCGGCCTGGAGAGGAGTACGGTTCCTAGCTTCAGACCAAGCGGAGGGGTGCGATGAGCGTCACGATTTCCACGTTCCAGAACTTCGTCGGCGGCAAGTGGGTCGACGCGGCCGAGGGCGGGACGGCCGAGATCATCAACCCGTCCACGGGCGACACGATCGCCGAGGTTCCGAACGGGACCCAGGCCGACGTCGACCGCGCCGTCGAGGGGGCGAAGGCGGCCGAGCCCGAGTGGCGCGAGACGACTCCGGGCGAGCGCGGCGAGATGCTGCTCAAGCTCGCGGACGCGCTCGACGCGAACACCGAGGAGCTCGCGCAGCTCGAGTCCCAGAACGTGGGCAAGCCGGTGCCGGCGGCGCGCGACGAGATTCCGGTCTCGTCCGACAACATCCGCTTCTTCGCGGGCGCCGCGCGGCTGCTCGAAGGACGCGCGACCGGCGAGTACATGCGCGGCTACACGTCGATGATCCGCCGCGAGCCGGTGGGGATCGTCGGCCAGATCGCGCCGTGGAACTACCCGCTGATGATGGCCGTCTGGAAGATCGCGCCGGCGTTGGCCGCGGGCAACGTCGTCGTGCTCAAGCCCTCCGAGCAGACGCCGCTGACGACGCTCCGCATGGCGCAGCTCGCCGAGGAGATCTTCCCGCCGGGCGTCCTGAACGTGATCACCGGGGACGGCGAGCCGGTCGGCGCGGGGATCGTACGGCACCCGGACGTGCGCATGGTCTCGCTGACCGGGGACGTGGCGACCGGCAAGGAGGTCGCGCGCGCCGCCGCCGACAACCTGAAGCGCGTCCACCTCGAGCTCGGCGGCAAAGCCCCGGTGGTCGTGTTCGACGACGCAGATCCGGCCGCCGTCGCGGAAGGGATCAAGATCGCCGGCTACTGGAACTCCGGCCAGGACTGCACCGCGGCGTCGCGTGTCATGGCGGGCCCTGCGATCTACGACAAGCTGCTCGACGACCTCGTGCCCGCCGTCGAGTCGCTCCAGGTCGGCGACCCCGGGACGAGCGACGACGTCGAGATGGGGCCAGTGATCTCGAAGGCCCAACAGGAGCGCGTTTTCGGCTTCCTCGAGCGCGCGTCCGGCGCGAAGGTGCTGACGGGCGGCGGCTCGAACGGCGACCGCGGGTTCTTCGTGCAGCCGACGGTGATCACGGACGTCGGGCAGGAGGACGAGATCGTCCAGAAGGAGGTCTTCGGCCCGGTCGTCACCGTGCAGCGCTTCGCCGACGACGACGAGGCGCTCGCCTGGGCGAACGACGTCCCGTACGGCCTGTCCGCCTCGGTCTGGACGCGCGACATCGGCCGTGCGCTGAACGCCGCGCGCAGGCTCCAGTTCGGGACCGTCTGGATCAACGACCACATCCCGCTCGTCTCCGAGATGCCGCACGGCGGCTACAAGGAGTCGGGCTACGGCAAGGATCTGTCGGTCTACTCGCTCGAGGACTACACGCAGATCAAGCACGTCATGGCGAAGCTGGACTGACGATGGCGGTGGAGGCTGCGGGGCGGCCTGTGGTCGCGGTCGACCGTGATCGTCTGTCCGCGCGGCTCGAGCGCGAGGTCGAGGCGTTTCGCAAGAGCCATCCGCGTTCGCTCGAGCTGAGCGAACGTTCCCGCTCTTCGCTCCTGTTCGGCGTGCCGATGAGCTGGATGGCCCGCTGGGCCGGTGGGTTCCCGGTGTTCGTCCAGGAGGCGAAGGGCGCGCGAATCGTCGACGTCGACGGCCACGAGTACGTCGACCTCTGCCTCGGGGACACCGGCGCGATGGCCGGGCATGCGCCGGAGCCGGTCGTGCAGGCGCTGGCGGCACAGGCTGCGCGCGGCTCGACGGCCATGCTCCCGACCGAGGACGCCGCCTGGGTCGGCGAGGAGCTCGCGCGGCGCTTCGGGCTTCCGTTCTGGCAGTTCGCGCTGACCGCGACGGACGCGAACCGCTTCGCACTGCGGCTCGCCCGCGAGGTGACCGGCCGCGGCAAGGTGCTCGTCTTCGACTGGTGCTACCACGGCTCCGTCGACGAGGCGCTCGCTGCGACCGAGGTCGGAATCGTCGGGCCTCGAGCCGGGAACGTCGGGCCGCCGATCCATCCCGCGCTGACGACGAAGGTCGTCCAGTTCAACGACGTCGACGCGCTCGAGCAGGCGCTTCGGGCCCAGGACGTCGCGTGCGTCCTCGCAGAACCGGCGCTGACGAACATCGGGATCGTGCTGCCCGAGGACGGGTATCACGACGCCCTCCGCGAGCTGACCCGCAGCACCGGGACGCTGCTCGCGATCGACGAGACGCACACGCTGAGCGCCGGCCCCGGCGGCTGCAGCCGCGCGTGGAGCCTCGAGCCGGACATCGTCACGGTCGGCAAGGCGATCGGCGGCGGGATGCCCGCTGCGGCGTTCGGCGTCTCGGCCGAGCTCGCCGAGAAGATCATGGAGCGGACCGAGGCCGACTACGAGGACACGGGCGGGATCGGCGGGACGCTGGCCGGGAACGCCCTCTCGCTCTCCGCAGTTCGCGCCACGCTCGAGCACGTCCTCACCGAAGACGCGTTCGGGCAGACGATTCCGCTCGCCGAGCGCTTCTCGGCCGACGTGTCCCAAACGATCGAGGACGCGGGGCTCCCGTGGCACGTGACGCAGCTCGGCTGCCGCGCGGAGTACCGCTTCCGCCACACTCCACCCCGCACCGGCGCGGAAGCAGCCGCGGCGATCGACGCCGAGCTCGACCGCTACATGCACGTCCACGCGCTCAACCGCGGCGTGCTCCTGACCCCGTTCCACAACATGGCCCTCATGTCGCCCGCGACGACGCCGGCCGACGTAGAGGCTCATAGCGAAGGCTTCGCCCAGGCAGTGGAGGGCATCGTCGGCTAGGTGACCGAGACGCAGCTGCTCATCGGGGGGGAACACGTGGCCGGAGCCGGCGAGCCGCTCGCGGTCGAGAACCCGTACTCGGAGGAGACGATCGCCTCGGTCGGGCTCCCGTCAGCCGAGCAGGTCGACGCTGCGATCGCGGCCGCCCGCGAGGCCGCCAAGGGCTGGGCGCAGACGCCGGCCGTCGAGCGAGGCGAGCTCATGCACGAGGTCGCGGCCCGCCTTCGCGCGCGCACCGACGAGCTCGCGGAGCTGATGACGAGAGAGGGCGGCAAACCGCTCGTCGAGAACTCGGACGAGGTCGGCTGGACCGCCGCGGCGTTCGACTACTACGCGGAGCTGGGCCGCAACTGCGCCGGCCGCGTGATTCCGCCGATCGAGCAAACGCAGCTCGCGCTCGTGCTCAAGGAGCCGATGGGCGTCGTCGCCTGCATCGTGCCGTGGAACTACCCGCTCCTCCTGCTCGCGTGGAAGGTCGCACCGGCTCTTGCGGCAGGGAACACGGTCGTCTGCAAGCCGTCGGAGCTGACGCCGCTCTCGACGCTCGCGCTGGCCGACTCCTTCGAGAGCATCCCGCCGGGCGTCGTGAACATCCTCGCCGGCGCGGGCGAGGTCGGAGAGGCGATCGTCCGCGACGAGCGCGTGGACTGCGTCGCGTTCACCGGCTCGGTCGAGACGGGGAAGCGGATCGCGTCGATCTGCGCGGAGCGCGTCGCACGCGTGAACCTCGAGCTCGGCGGCAAGGACCCGTTCATCGTCTGCGAGGACGTCGCGGGCCGGGTCGAGATCGCGGCGAAGGGCGGCGCCTGGGCGGCGTTCCTGAACGCGGGCCAGGTCTGCACGTCGGCGGAGCGCTTCTACGTGCTCGAGCCGGTGTACGACGACTTCGTCTCGGCGTTCGTCGACTACACGGAGTCGCTCCGCGTCGGCGACCCGCTCGATCCGGAGACGGACATCGGCCCGCTCGTCTCGGCGCGCCAGCGCGACAAGGTCGCGGCGCAGGTCGACGGCGCGGTCGAGGCGGGCGCGAAGCTCCTCACGGGCGGCAACGGCGCGGGAAACGGCACGGGCCACTTCTACTCGCCCGCGGTCGTCACCGGCGCCCCCGCCGAGACCGAGCTCCTGCGCGAGGAGACCTTCGGCCCGGTGGCGCCGCTCGTCCCGGTCAAGAGCCTCGACGAGGCGATCGAGCTCGCCAACTCAACCCGCTTCGGGCTCGGCTGCAACGTCTACACGAAGGACCTCGACTCGATCCTGCGCTGCATGCGCGAGATCAAGGCCGGCACGGTCTGGTTCAACGACCCGCTGACGGACAACGACGCGGGCCCGTTCGGCGGGATGAAGCAATCCGGCCTCGGCCGGGAGCTCGGGCAGGAGGGCCTGGAGGCGTTCCAGGAGACCAAGCACGTTCACATCGAGAGCCAGATCGCGGTAAAAGAATGGTGGTACCCCTATGGCAACAGCTGAGACGAGCACCGACACCGCAGCGGCGACCCCCTCCGGACGAACCGCGGACATCCGCCTCGACACCGTCGTCAAGGAGTTCGACGACGTGATCGCGGTCGACGGGATCTCGCTGACGATCGAGAACGGCCAGTTCTTCGCGCTCCTCGGCCCGTCCGGCTGCGGCAAGACGACGACGCTGCGGATGATCGGCGGGTTCGAGGATCCAAGCTCCGGCTCGATCTTCCTCGGCGACACCGACGTCGTCGGCCTGCCGCCCTACAGGCGGAACGTGAACACGGTGTTCCAGAGCTACGCGCTCTTCCCGCACCTCTCGATCTTCGAGAATGTGGCGTTCGGCATGCGGCGCAAGGGCGTCCGCGGCCAGCAGCTCGCCGGGCGCGTGCGCGAGATCCTCGGGCTCGTCGACCTCGAGGGCATGGAGAAGCGCAAGCCGCGGCAGCTCTCGGGCGGGCAACAGCAGCGCGTCGCCCTCGCGCGCGCGCTCGTGAACAAGCCGGAGGTTCTGCTGCTCGACGAGCCGCTCGGCGCGCTCGACCTGAAGCTGCGCAAGCAGATGCAGCTAGAGCTGAAGACGATCCAGAACGACGTCGGGATCACGTTCGTCCACGTCACGCACGACCAGGAGGAGGCGATGACGATGGCGGACACGATCGCGGTCATGAACCAGGGCCGGATCGAGCAGCTCGGCCCGCCCGACGAGCTCTACGAGCAGCCGAAGACGGCCTTCGTAGCGGGCTTCCTCGGGGTCTCGAACCTGCTCGCCGGAACCGCGTCCGGCCCGGGCGCGATCGCGCTCGATGGCGGCACGACCGTCAGCGTGTCCCCGGAGACGCTGAACGGGCGCACCGGCCGCGTGGCGGTCGGGATCCGCCCCGAGAAGATCCGCGTCGGCACCGGCGCCCCGAACGCGCTCCACGGGAAGGTCTTCGAGCGCGCGTACGTCGGCGTGGCGACCCAGTACGTCGTCGACACGCCTGAGGGGCGCGTCATGGTCTACGTGCAGAACACCGAGCCCGTGGCGGGACTGGCCGCTCCGGGTGACCCGATCTCCATCGGCTTCGACCCCGAAGCCACGTTTGTCGTCGATCTTGCAGAGGAGGAACTGGCGTGACCCAGCCGTTGACCCGACAAGAGCTCATTCGGCGTGCCGCGTTCGGAGCGGCGATGGCCTCGGTCCCGGGCTTTGCGGCCGCCTGCGGCGGCGGCAGCAGCAGCAGCAGCAGCTCGGCCGGAACCACAACGCAGAAGCTCGCCAGCACGCTTCGCTTCTCGAACTGGCCTCTCTACATGGACTACGTCACGAAGACGAAGCGGTATCCGACTCTCGATGCCTTCACGAAGAAGTACGGAGTCAAGGTCGACTACAAGGAGGACATCAACTCCAATTCGGAGTTCTTCGGAAAGATCCAGGGGCCGCTCTCGCGAGGCCAGTCGATCAACCGCGACCTCATCGTCCTGACAGACAACGAGCAGTACCTCGCGCTCATGATCCAGAAGGGCTGGGCGGAGAAGCTCGACAAGGACGCGATCCCGAACATCAGCAACCTCGTCGACGTCCAGAGACATCCGGGCTTCGATCCAAACCGCGAGTACACGCTTCCGTGGCAGTCGGGAATGACCGGCATCGCCTACGACTCGAAGCTGACGAAACCGATCCTCACGATCGACCAGCTGCTCGAGGACAAGAGCCTCAAGGGCAGGGTGACGGTCCTGAACAGCTGGGCCGACACACTCGGGCTGGTGATGCTTTCCAACGGCGACAACCCGAGCAAGATCACCGACGAGTCGTTCAAGAGGGCGCTCGACCGTGTCAAGGCGGCGTCCGACTCGGGGCAGATCCGGCAGTTCACCGGAAACGATTACACGGGGCCGCTGAGCAAGGGCGATCTCAAGGCTTGCGTCTCCTGGTCGGGTGACATCACCCAGCTCGCCGATCCGAAGCTGAAGTGGAACGCCCCCACGGAGGGTGGGATGATCTGGACGGACAACATGCTGATCCCGAAGGGCGGGAACGTCTACACGGCTTCCTTCTACATGAACTACGCCTACACGCCGGCCGTCCAGGCCAAGATCGCCGAGTACATCCAGTACGTGACGCCCGTCAAGGGCACGCAGGAGGTCATCCAGAAGACCGACCCCGCATTGGCCAACAACCAGCTGATCTTCCCGACGGAGGAGACGCTCTCACGCGTCCACCTGATCGACCCGGAAGCGCTCAAGAACCCGAAGTACAACGAGCAGTGGCAGGCCGTACTGGGCGCCTGAGCAGCCACTAGGCATGGGCTTTCTCCACCGGCACCGGGGGCTAACGCCGTATTTGCTCCTGGCTCCTGGCCTCCTTTGGCTTGCGGTGTTCTTCCTCGTGCCGCTCGGGTTCCTCGCCCAGCAGTCGCTCGAATCGGGCGACTTCGCGGTCGGCTACTCGTTCAGCTGGGCGTGGGGCAACTACTGGGACGCCATCAACCAGTACCACGCCTGGTTGTTCCGGTCGTTGCTCTACGCAGGGCTGGCGACGCTGCTCGCGCTGGTGATCAGCTACCCGCTCGCGTACTGGATCGCCTTCCGCGGGGGCCGCTGGAAGAACCTGCTGCTGGTGATGATCATCGCGCCGTTCTTCGTCACGTATCTGATCCGGACACTCGCCTGGCAGACGATTCTCGCCGACCAGGGACCCGTTGTCCGGATTCTTCGCGACGTTCACATTCTAGGAGCGAACGGGCGGCTGCTCGCCACGTCGATTGCCGTCGTCGCCGGCATTACCTACAACTTCCTGCCTTTCATGGCGCTGCCGCTGTACGTCTCGCTCGAGAGCATCGACAAGCGCCTGATCGAGGCGGCGGAGGATCTGTACGCGAGCAGCGTCCAGGCATTCCTTCGCGTCACACTCCCCCTGTCCCTGCCAGGAGTCGTTGCGGGGACGCTCCTCACGTTCATCCCGGCGACCGGCGACTTCATCAACGCCCAGCTGCTCGGCACCCCGCGGCAAGCGATGATCGGCAACGTCATCCAGTCGAAGTTCTTCAACCTGCTCGACTACCCGGGCGCGGCCGCGCTCTCGTTCACGTTGATGGCCGCGGTACTGCTCCTGATCGCGGTCTATGCGCGAGTCATCGGGACGGAGAAGCTGACCGGATGAAGTTCGTTCGCCACCACTTGCTCACGGCGTACGCGATCCTGGCGTTCGCGTATCTGCTCGTTCCGATCGCAATCGTGATCGCCTTCTCGTTCAACAACCCGCCGGGCCGTTACAACTACACGTGGCGCGGGTTCACTCTCCGCCAGTGGCAGAATTGGGACGGGGTTCCGGGGCTGAAGGACGCCATGGTGCTATCGCTCGAGATCGCGTTCTTGGCCGCGGTCGTCGCTACGGCGCTGGGGACATTTATCGCTCTCGCTCTCGTCCGCTACGGCTTTCGCGGCAGGGGCGGAACGAACGTGCTCATCTTCGTGCCCATGGCGACGCCCGAGGTCGTGCTCGGCGCTTCGCTCCTGATCCTGTTCCTCAACCTCGGCAGCGCCGTTCAGCTCGGGTTCTGGACGATTCTCATCGCCCACATCATGTTCTGCATCAGCTACGTCGTCGTCACCGTCAAGGCGCGGCTGATCAGCTTCGACCGCAGCCTCGAGGAAGCCGCGATGGACCTCGGCGCGAACGAGTTCACGACCTTCCGCAAGGTGACGCTGCCGCTGATCGCGCCCGCCATCATCGCCGGCCTGCTGCTCTCGTTTGCGCTCTCGATCGACGACTTCGTCGTGACGTACTTCAACGCGGGCTCGGAAGTGACGTTCCCGCTGTTCGTGTGGGGCGCCGCGCAACGCGGGGTGCCGCCGCAAGTTAACGTGTTCGGCACTGTCATCTTCGTCGTCGCGCTCGGCCTGATGCTGATCAACGTGCTGGTTCAGCGGCGGCGGGAGGGAGTTACTGCATGAGCACCGAGATTGGCTTACAGATCGACAGCGAGCGCGTCAAGGAGCTGACCGAGCGCGAGGCGAAGCGCCTCGACGAGGCGACGCAGGAGTCGAAGCGCATGTTCGCGCGCGCCAGCGAGGTCATGCCGCTCGGCGTCCCGTCCTCGTACCACGCGCGCGACCCGTGGCCGATCTACCTCGAGCGCGGGCATTGCGCGCGCGTTTGGGACGTCGACGGACGCGAGCTCTGGGACTTCCACAACGGCTTTGGCTCGATGGTCATGGGGCACGCGCACCCGGCGATCGTGGAGGCGATCTCGGAGCGCGCCAAGCTCGGGACGCACTTCGCGGCGCCGACCGAGGACGGGATCGTCGTCGCGGAGGAGCTCGCGCGGCGCTTCGGGCTCCCGAAGTGGCGGTTCACGAACTCTGGCTCCGAGGCGACGATGGACGCGATCCGGATCGCGCGCGGCCTCAAGGGGCGTGACACGATCATGAAGATCTTCGGCTCGTACCACGGCCACCACGACGGGGTCATGGTCGCCGTCGGCGTCAGCGCGGTCGCCGTCAACGCCGTCGGTGGCTGGACGGAGATCGACCCGGACGACATCCCGTCGTTCCCGTACGGCGGCGGCGTCCCGCAGGCGGTCGCGGACCTCACGATCGCGGTTCCGTTCAACGACGCCGACGCGCTCGAGCGGCGGCTCGTCCGCCTCGAGCAGGAGGGCCGCAAGCCGGCCTGCCTGATCATGGAGGCGGCGATGATGAACCTCGGGGTCGTGCTCCCCGAGCCGGGCTACCTCGAGGCGGTGCGCGAGATCACCCGCGCGCACGACGTCGTCCTCATCTTCGACGAGGTGAAGACGGGGCTCGCGATCGCCGCGGGCGGCGCGACGGAGCGCTTCGGCGTCCAGCCGGACATGGTCACGCTCGCGAAGACGCTCGGCGCCGGGCTCCCGTCCGGCGCGATCGGCGCCACGGACGAGGTGATGGCGATCGTCGAGGCCGAGAAGGTCTTCCAGGTCGGCACGTTCAACGGGAACCCGCTGACGATGGCCGCAGCGCGGGCCGGGCTGCTCGAGGTGCTGACCCCGGAGGCGTACCGACACCTCGACAAGATCAACGACCGGCTCATGGCCGGCTGCCAGGACGTCATCGACCGCTACCGGCTGCCCGCGTACACGGTCGGGATCAGCTCGAAGGGCTGCGTCACGTTCTCCGACACGAAGATCGTCGACTACAAGACCTTCATGACGAAGCAGAACGAGGACGTCACCGACCTCGCGTGGCTCTACAACCTGAACCGCGGGATCTTCGCGACGCCCGGCCGGGAGGAGGAGTGGACGCTCTCGGTCATGCACACCGAGGAGGCCGCGGACGCCTACATCGCCGTCTTCGAAGAGCTCGCGCGGGATCTCACGGGCTCGGATTAGCGTCACCGTCTCCCCGGGCGCGGCCCGGACGGAGCTCGTCGGGCGGCACGGCGCGGGCTGGAAGGCGCGTGTGGCGGCTCCGCCGGAGCGCGGGCGGGCGAACGAGGAGCTCGTCGGATTGCTCGCTGCGGCGCTCGACGTGCCGCCCGGGTCGGTGCGCGTCGTCGGCGGTCGGCGCGGCCGGGCGAAGGTCGTGGAGGTGAACGGCCTCGACCTCGAGGAGGTAGAGCGCCGCCTCGCGCGAAGTAAGCTCGACCAATGATCCGTCTCGCCGCCATCGTCCTGGTCGCCTTCGCGCTCGCCGGCTGCGGGAGCGACCGTTCGACCGACAACGGAGCCGCGCCGACGACGACGTCGACCTCACCGCCGTCGATGCAGACGGTCCCCGACTGCATGGCGCCTCCCGACGCATCGACCTCGACGAAGAAGAGCTCGGCCAACGAGAACCGCGAGACGATGTACCTGACGAGCATCTCCGACGGATCCGACAAGTGCTCGGCGAAGGTCCTGTTCGGATTCGAGGAGCGGGCACCCGGGCCCGGGTACGAGGTCTCGTACCGGCCGGCGGCCACGGCGAAGGTCGAGGACGGTTCCGGGAACCCGGTCGAGATCGACGGCCAGGCGTTCCTCGTCGTCAAGCTGACGCCGGCGATGACCGCGAAGATCGACGGCGATCAGGTCATGAAGACGTACACGGGGCCGAACCGGCTCCCCGGGACCGGGCCGATCGCCGAGGTGGTCAAGACCGGTGACTTCGAAGGCGTCGTCACATGGGTGATCGGGCTCGACCGGGAGCACCCCTTCACGACGGACTCGTCCGACTCGCAGCTCGTCGTGAGGATCGATTACTCCTGACGTTTCAGCGGCACGCGATCTGGTACTACTTCCCCGCGATGCGGAGGCGGACGATCATGCTCGTGACGTTGCTCGTGGGCGCGCTCGCCCTGGCCAGCGTCGCCTTCGCCTCGAAGTCGCCGCACGGGCACGGGAACGGGAACGGACATGGCCGCGGGAACGGCCACGGTCATGGGCACCACATGTTCGCGTGGCACGACGTCGTGACCGGGACGACGGCGCATTTCCGCGGCCTCGCCGCGCTCAGCGCCAACAAGGCGTGGGTCGCCGGCTACACGGGCTCCGGGGGCGTCGTCTTCCGCACGCTCGACCGCGGAGCGACCTGGCAGGACGTCAGCCCGCAGGGCACGCCCGCGACGCTCCAGTTCCGCGACATCGAGGCGTTCGACGCCAACCATGCAGTGGTCATGTCGTCAGGAACCGGGCCGGACTCGCAGATCTACCGCACGTCCGACGGCGGACAGACGTGGACGCGCGTCTTCGAGAACACGGAGCCGGGCGCGTTCTACGACTGCATGACGTTTTTCAACCGCGAGGTCGGCCTCGCCGTCTCCGCTCCGCCCGACATGCTCAAGTTCCGCGTGATCAAGACGACGGACGGCGGGCGGACCTGGAACGCAATCGACCCGGCGGGGATGCCCGACGCGCTGCCGGGTGAGTTCGCATTTGCGGCCAGCGGCCAGTGCATGACCTCGAACCACGGCCACACCGCCTGGTTCGGCTCCGGCGGATCCGCTCAGGCGCGCGTCTTCACGTCGCGCAACCGCGGACGCACCTGGACTGTTGCGCCGACGCCGCTCAACAGCAGCCCGAGCGCGGGCATCAACGCGCTGGCATTCAAGAGCCAGCGCCACGGCCTCGCCGTCGGCGGCGACTTCAACGCGCCGACCGCGTCGCCCAACAGCTTCGCCAAGACGCGCAACGGCGGAGCGACCTGGGACCTGCTCACGGGCGCGCCGTCCGAGTACCGCTCCGGCGCGACGTGGGTCAACGGCAACACGGCGATCGTCGTCGGGATCTCGGGCAGCGACGTCAGCAAGAACGGCGGCCGTACCTGGACGCGCTTCGACGACGGCAGCCTCGACACGGTCGACTGCGCCCGCCCGAACGCCTGCTGGGCCTCCGGCGCGAACGGCCGCGTCGCCTACCTCACGCGCTAGCGAGCCCGACGGCTTCCACTTCGACCAGCTGCCCGGGGTAGCCAAGCACCGCTACGCCGAGGAGCGTGCTCGGAGGTCTCGCCGGCGAGAAGGTTTCCTCGACGACGCGCCAGACCCGGACGAGCTGGGCGCGATCGTCCGAAGCGACGTAGACCGTCGTCTTCAGCAGCTGCTCGAAGCTGGAACCGGCCGCCGCGAGTGCGAGCCTCAGGTTGTCGAGCGCGGCGCGCGCCTGGAGCTCGTAGTCGCCCGGAGCGAGGATCTCGCCGGCGTCGTTCAGCGGGCACGCGCCCGCGGCGAAGACGAGCCGAGCTCCCGGCGGAGCTACGGCCGCGTACTCGTACGGCGCACCGTCGAACAACGTCGGAGGGCTGAAGACCTCGGGTCGCACGGCCCTCGGGACGCTAGCCGATCGGTTAGCCTCCGAGGCCGCATGGCCGAGCCTTGGCTGGAGCTCGACGCCGTACTGAGGGGGCGACTGAGGGAGGTGCTCCGTGAGCCTCCGCCTCCCCTGACGGAGACCGAGCTTCGGAGCCTGCTCGAAGAGGGCCGCGCCTGCATGCTGATCCTGGGCGGCGAGCTCGATCGGCTCGAGGGGCGGCTCGCCCAGCTCGACGTCGATCCGAACACGTCGTTCAGCGCTCTCACCGACGCGCTGCGGCGCGCAACCGAGCTCCGGACGCACGTCGAAGAGTTGCGCGCCCTACTGGCCGCCCTCGAATCGCGGGCGCGCGAGGTCCGGGCAGCGTGGCAGCGGCAGGTCGCCAGGCCTGGCCTGACTTAGGCCCGCCCGATGAGCTCGATCCGGTAGCCGTCCGGATCCTGGACGAAGCAGAGGCGCGAGCCGCCCTCGCGAACGGAGTACGGAGGCCGCTCGGGCTCGATGCCCTGACCCGCCAGGTTCGCAAGCGTCCCGTCGAGTTCGTCGACGCCGACCGCAATGTGGCCGTACCCGGTCCCGATCTCGTACATGCGGCCGTCGTGGTTGTATGTCAGTTCGAGCACCGACTCTTGGTCGCCGAGCGAGAAGAAGTAGTTCGTCGCCTCGACCTCGCCGTCGCGCACGATGTCGAAGTCGCCGGCGAACGTGAAGCCAAGCGCCTCGTAGAACGCGCGGCTCCGCTCGGGGTCGGTGATCCGCACCATCGTGTGCAGGAAGCTCGCCATGCCTGGATCCTACGTGTCCGCGCTCTCCATCTCAGCTGTGCGTCGCACGACGGCGACAGACCGCTGAAGTTCTGGCGTTTCCTGCCGATAAGTGGACGGTGATCGAAGCGCAGTACACGTGGCGCCCGCTCGGCGCGATCCTCGTCGACCGCGGCGTGCTGTCGGAAGATCAGCTGCAGGGAGCGCTCAGAGAGCAGCGACGAAGCGGCCGACTACTGGGCGAGGTCCTCGTCGGGGCCGGCATCGTCTCCGCGTTCTCGCTGGCCAGGGCGCTCACCGAGCAGCATGGCGTGACGCTCGAGCACGTCGACGACGAGCCTGTGGCAGACGACACCGTGGCCGCCGAGTCGAAGCCGACCTCGTGGCGCCCCCTGGGCAAGGTGCTCGTCGAGAACGGATTCTTGACGAGGATCCAGCTGGAGCAGGCGCTCGCCGAGCAGTCGAGGAGTGGCGGGCGGCGTCTGTTGGGCGAGATCCTCGTCGCGACCGGCGCGCTCTCGGTCTACTCGCTGGCGCGGGCTCTCGGGGAGCAGAACGGCGTTGCGCTCGGCGACCACGACGGTCTCGAAGCCGTGCTGACGTCGTCGACGACGGATCAACCGACGTACGAGGTCTACGAGGTCGGGCCCGAAGACGACGAGCAGCCGCGGGACGTCCTCTACCGAAGTCCGAGCTTCCTGGAAGCGATCGACTTCGCCGCCGAGTTCATCGAGGATCACGACCCAGTCGGGCTGGAGATCCACCGGGCGGAGGCCGACGTTCGCGAGACCGTATGGACGTACAGCGAGAGCCGCGCCGCGGAGACGGCAGCCTCCCGCAAGACCATCTCGGACACGTTCGGCTTCGACCCGATGCAGTGGCACGACACCCGCCCGGAGCCGCCCAAGGACGCGATCCGCTGGGTCCCCCCGCGTCGGTCCGCCTAGCGCAGGACGGCGGCTAGGTCTTTCGGCTCTCTAGTTTTCGCCGCCACCGCCGATAAGGGCTGAGATGAATCCCTCGTATTCCTGGCAGCCGCTTGGAGCGCTCCTCGTGGCCAAGGGCCTCCTGACGGAGAACCAGCTCCAGTGGGCGCTGTCCGAGCAGCAGCGTACCGGTCGGCTCGTCGGCGAGATCCTCGTCGAGTCGGGCACGATCTCCGCGTTCACGCTCGCGCGGGCGCTGACCGAGCAGCACGGGATCGAGCTCCAGTCTCCGAAGCCGGAGCCCGAGTCAGAGGCGCCGGCCCCGGCGACGTGGCGTCCGCTCGGGAAGCTGCTCGTCGAGGACGGATTCCTGACGAGGGACGAGCTGAAGCAGGCTCTCCTCCGCCAGCAGGAGAGCGGCGGACGGCGCAAGCTCGGCGAGATCCTCGTGGCGGAAGGCTTCCTCACGGGAGTCGACCTCGCGCGTGCGCTCGCGAAGCAGAACGGCGTCACCCTCGAGAAGAGCGAGGAGCTGGAGACCGTTGTGCGCCCGGTCGTGAACGAGCTGTTCGTCTATCAGGTCTTCGAGATCTCGTACGAGCCGCACTACAAGGCGCACGAGGTGCTCTACGAGAGCGCAAGCTTCCTCGAGGCCGTGGACTTCGCGGCCGAGCACATCGAGGACGCGGACCCCGAGGGGCTCGAGATCCAGCGCAGTAACGGCGGCACCCGCGAGACGGTGTGGACGTACAGCGACACCCGCGCCGCCGCGGCCGCCGCGTCCCGGCGCGGCCTCACGCAGACGTTCGGCTTCGACCCCACGCTGTGGGGCGGCCCAGCTCCGGCCTAGGACACCATGCGACGCTCCTTCCTGCTCGCCGGACTCTTCGCCGCTGCCGCGATGCTCATGGCTCCCGTCAGCCAGGCTTGCTCGCGCTCCGACACGCTCTTCTACGAGACGTTTCTCGACGTGAGCTGCCTCCAGCAGCCGCTGACGAACGCGACGCTCGACGCGCAAGGCGGCCTGCGCCTAACGACGAACGGCACACCTGGCATGACCGCCTGGGACACGGACACGGACTTCGCGAACGGCGTCACGCACCAGGGCGTCACGTTCCCGCCGATCGGCGTGGCAACGCTCGCACGAACCGGCTCCGGTCCGGCCGCGGCATTGGGCCTGCCGACGACGCTGCTGCCGCTCACCCTGGACACGGCGAATCCGGTTCTTGGACCGACGCCCTCGACCGCGCTCGACAGCGACAACGTCGACGACCCTGCGGTGGCGAAGGTCGGCTCCACCTACGTCATGTGGTACGCGGGCACGCCCGAGGACGGCGGCCGCTCCGCGATCTTCATCGCCACGTCGACGAACGGGACGACCTGGACGCGCGGGAACGGCGGCGCCCCTGTGCTGCAGGCAAGCTCGCTGTCGTTCGACCAAGACGGCGTCTACGGCCCGGATGTCGTTTACGACCCCGCCGACCCGGTTGCTCCGTACCACATGTGGTACTCGGGACGGGCGGGCGTCTTCGGCGCGATCGGCTACGCGACCTCGACGGACGGCGTCTCGTGGGTCAAGTATCCGGGCACGAGCCAGCTCCCGCTGGCGGTGCTCACGCACGGGCCGGCGGGCTCGGCTGACAGCTTCAGCGCTGCGGACCCGAGCGTTCTCAAGGACGGCACGACCTGGAAGATGTGGTACACGGGCGACGACTCGAGCAAGAAGCGGGTGGCCTACGCGACCTCCACGGACGGCATCACGTGGTCGAAGGGCGGCAAGGTGATCGCCCCCGAGGATCCGGGCGTGAGCGCGAACATCGCATTCGGAGCCTTCGCGCCGACGGTGTGGAAGACGGGGAGCACGTACTCGATGCTGCTCACCGGCCGCAAGCTCGTCGGCCAGGGTGTCTTCCAGACGAAGGTCATGAGCACGACGTCGACCGACGGCGTCACCTGGAACGGCCCGAGCCCGGCGCTGAACCCGTCCGGCTCGCAGCAGAACTTCGACTACTCGAACCTGAACGGCCCCGACCTCCTCCAGGACCCCGGCACGCCCGCGCCCTTCAAGCTCTACTACTCCGGGAACACGATCGACGCGAATGGGAACTTCCATACGCGGATCGGGCTTGCGACGTCGAGCAACGGCTCGTCGTTCAACAAGGTGAACGGCGCGCAGGCGGGCGGTTCCGTCTTCGACATCGGCACCCTCGGAACAGCGTTCGACAGCCGGCAGGCCTCCGGCCTCTCGGTGGCGGCGCCGGACGGTGCGTCCCCGGCGTTCGCGGGCGTCTATTGGGGCACGCGCGGAAGCGACTTCAGGCCGCGCCTCGGCGAAGCGACCTCGCCCGACGGGAGCGTCTGGTCGAAGGTGGCGGTTTCGGCCCCCAACGGCGGCGCCCTCTTCGGCCTGGGCAACCAGGCTGCCTTCGACAACGGCGGGCAGCGAGATCCGAGCCTGCTGGACGACTCCGCCAAATATCACGTGTTCTTCACCGGCCTTGACTCGGGTGGAACGCCCTCGATCGGCTACGCCTCGACGCCGGAGGATGCGGCGACGAAGCTGCCGGACAACTCCTCGTGGTCGAGCCGGAGCCAGGCCCTCGCGGGCGACGGATCCGGGTTCGACGCCGACGGCGTTGCACACCCGTCGGTGATCAAGGACGGGTCGACCTACGTCATGTACTACGCGGGCGTGGACTCGAACGGCGTCGCAAAGATCGGCCGCGCTACGGCAAGCGCTCCGAACGGGCCTTACACGCGGACAGCCACTCCGGTGCTCGATGTCGGCGCCGCGAACGACTTGGACGGAACGTCCGTCAAGGATCCTGTGGTCGTCAAGGCCGACGTCGGCGATTACCGGATGCTCTACACCGGCGTCGAGACGCTCGATGGCACGAAGATCGAGCGGGTCGGCTACGCGACGTCGACCGACGGCATCGCCTGGACGAAGCGCGGCGTCGTGCTCGACCCGAGCCTCACCGCGTACGCGAGCGACGAGTCGGGCGTCGAGCCGAGCGGGATGCTGGTCGACGGATCGACGCTCCAGGTCTGGACGAGCGGCGTCGACCGGACCGGCCGCACGCGAGGGGGGCACGCGTCGACTCCGTATCCCACCCCGGTGGTGCCGCAAGCCGGGATCCCGAGCGGCTGGGCTACGTACCAGCTCGGCGATGCGACGACGACGAATCGCGACTTCCGCCAGATCTCACGCCTCTCGACGGGGAGCGGGGTCACGCTCTGGATGAGCTTCCTCCAGCCGTACTCGGCGAACGGGGACGAGTTCTGGTCCGAATACTTCCCGGTCACCGTGGCCGGCCCGAGCGAAGTGCTCAACTTCCTGCTCACGGTCCACGGCGTCCGCTGGCAGGCGCGCCTCTCCGCCCCGACGGACGCGCCGGCGCTCGATAAGGTCGAGCTGACCCACGCGCCGGTCAGCTTCTCTCCGACGGGCAGCGCGACGACCACGACCATCGGGCCGACATCCGGGCTGGTCGTCACCGCCTGGCGCACGCTGACCGCGACGATGGACACGTTCGCCCCGGGGGGCGGGGGGACAGGAACGGCCACGGTGCGACTGTTGGATGCCGCAACGGGCGCGCAGGTCGCAACCGCGCCGCTTGCGTCCGGCACGACCACGCTCGACCTCGCCGGAATCCCGGCCGCGGCCCACCAGGCACTCACCGCCGCCTTCGATCTGCGGTCGAACGACGGCACCGCCACCCCGCGGATCAGCTCGCTCACGGTCACCTACGACAGCGCGCCGACGCCCGGGCTCCTCCCGCCGTCGCTGTCGTTCTTGGCGGCGCCAAAGACGATCGTCTTCGGGAAGAGCGCCAAGCTTTCGGGAAACCTGGCGCGCGGCGGAGTGCCGCAGGCCGGCCAGCCCGTGACGCTCGCCGCGCAGCCGATCGGCGCTCCCGGGTTCACGCCGCTCCCGACGGCGATGACCGATTCGGCCGGAAACTACAGCGCGCTCGTCAAGCCGGTGAAGAGGACGACGTACAAGGCCGGCTTCGGCGGCCTCTCGCCCGAGCCGACCACCGTGGTGCTCGTCAGGCACAAGCTCACGCTCAAGGGCAAGCGCAGAAGCGGGAAGGTCTATCTGACCGGGACCGTCGGCCCCAAGCACGTGCGGCGCGTGGTGGTCGTCCAGCGGAAGAAGGGCTCGCGCTGGGTGACGATCGCCCGCGTCAAGACGACGAGGCGCTCGACGTTCAAGGTCGTGCGCAAGGCGCCTGCGAAGAGGGCTTTGTTCCGCGCCAAGATCGGCGCCGACAAGGAGCACCTCGCGAACACCAGCAAGAGCGTTCGCGCCTAGCCAGTCCCCAGGTCTTCGCGTAGGAGACCGAACTGCACGCCATCGGCCCATTCGCCGTGGCGCCAGTAGGCCTTGCGCTTGACGCCCTCGCGCACGAAGCCCGATCGCTCCGCATGCTGGATCGCGCGCTCGTTGAAGCCGTAGATCTCGAGCTCGAGCCGGTGGAAGTCGAGGTCGAGCAGCAGGTGGCGCTGGAAGAGGCGCGCGGCCTCGTCCGAGAGCTTGCGGCCGCGGTAGTCGGGATGGACGGCGAGCCCCCCGAGGTTCGCGATCCGGTTGCGCTCGTTGGCGAGGTCGAAGCCCATCGAGCCGGCGCGGCGCCAGTCGCCGTTCTCCTCGACCTCGATCACGTAGCGGCCGGTCCTGCGCGGCTCGGCGAGCGAGCGCTCGATCTCCTCGCGAACCGCCTCCGGGTCGCGGGCACGCCTGACGCTCAGGAACGGCTCGACGTCGTCGTGGATCGCGAGCTCCGCGAGGAAGTCGGCGTCCTCGAGCGTCGCGCGGCGGAGCCGGAAGCCGTCGCCGGCGAGCTCGCTCACGGAGCGGTGACGACGGCAGGGCGCCGTCTCGGAAAGCGCAACACACCCGAGGCAATCGGCGTCCCGGTCAGGATCAGCGCGAGCCCGACGATCGCGGAGGCGGTGATCGGCTCTCCGAGCAGGAGAGCTCCGTAGAAGAGCGCCGTCACCGGCAGTAGATAGACGACGAGGCTCGCCCGCGAAGATCCGTAGCGGTAGATCAGCCGGAAGTAAAGGAGCTGGCCGGCGACGGTCCCGAGGAGCGCGAGCGCGACGACCGCGGCGATTGGCGCCCAGCCGGGAAAGTGCGAGGGCGACTGTGCGAGGCCGAACGGGGTGAGCCAGATCGCGCCCCAGGCGATGGAGGCCGCGACGAGGACGTCGTTGCGCACGTCGGTGAGCAGGGTCTGCGTGTAGAGCGAGCCGGCCGCGTACGAAAGCGAGGCTGCAATCACCGCCAGCGTCCCGACGACCCCGGACCAGCCGCCCTGGGGGTTGACGCCAACGAGCACGCCGACTCCGACGAGGCCGAGCAGGATCCCGAAGAGCCGAAAACCCGTTGCGCGCTCACTCCGCATGAAGCGCAGGGCGAGCAGAGCCACGAAGAGCGGCATCGACGCGTTCCCGATCGCAGCCACGCCCGAGTCGATTCTCGTCTCGCCCCACGCGATGAGCGTGAACGGGAGCGCGGTGTTGATGACCCCCAGGATGATGGCCGGCATCAGCACGGAGCGCAGCTGTCTCTCGGCCGGGCGGAATCCCAGCCGGTAGACGACGAGCGCGAGCAGCGGGAGCGCGGAGAAGAAGAGGCGCAGGAACATCGTCGTCGTCGGCGCGAGGTCCTCGACCGCGATCTTGATGAACATGAACGACGCCCCCCAGATCGCGGCGAGGAGCGACACGAGGGCCACGTAGCCGCGCATGCCCGCAGGCTATCGATCCACCGCGGGGTCGCAGATCCGGCACGAAGCCGGCACAGACACATGCGCCTTACCCGAATACGATCGCAGCGGGGAGGAGGCTGGGCGCGCCATAAACAGGCGCTCCGCGGGCTTCGAACTTAGGAGCTAGAGCACCGCGAACAGGCGCCACTCGTCCGGGACGCCTTTGAGTGCGTGCAAGCCGCGGTCCTCGAACTCGAGCCCGGAGCCGGCGGTCAGATCCTTCACCGTGCTCGAGACGAGCACCTCTCCCGGCTCAGCGCTCGCAAGGACACGCTGACCGATGTGCACTGCGACCCCGGCGAGTCCCTCGCGCAAGACCTCGACCTCTCCGGTGTGGAGACCTGCGCGGATCTCGATGCCGAGCTCGCGAACGGCGTCGCGCACGACACAGGCGCACTGCACCGCCCGCGCCGGACCGTCGAAGGTGGCCAGGAAGCCGTCACCGGCCGTGTCGACCTCGCGCCCTTGAAATCGTGCGAGCTCACGTCGAACGAGGGCGCGTTGCTCCCCCAGAACCTCGCTCCAGCGCCTGTCTCCAAGCTCAGCTGCCAACTCGGTCGATCTGACGATGTCGGTGAAGAGCACCGTCGAGAGCTGGCGATCGGACTTCGGCGGCCCGGCGATTCCGGCCACGAAGCGTTCGGTCTCGCGCAGAATCGGCTCGGCGTCGTCCGCGAACGAAAGATGGTCGACACCCGGCACCTCCACGAGCTTCGCGCCGGGGATGTGATCGGCGAGATAGCGCCCGTGCTCGACCCGGTTCCAGGGCGTCTCGGCCCGATGGAGGACGAGCGTCGGCACGTGAATGCTCGGCAGGACATCGCGGACGTCGATCTGAGCGAGCATCTTGCGCATCGCCAGGACGGTGCCCGGGCTTGCCCCGATCCGCTGGTAGCGCGCCCACCACTTTCGGAAGTCCTCATCGCCCACCCGGGACGGCGCGATGAGGTCGAGGAAAACTCCTCGCCCCCAGCCGGCGCGCATGACGTCGAGGACTTCCTCCTCGAGCTCCGGCGCGCGACCCCACGGATAGTCGGGCGCGCGCACGAGGCGGGCGAAGCTGTTGACCAGCACGAGCCCCGACACCCGCTGCGGGCGAGTCGCCGCGTAGAGAAGGCTCATCGTCCCGCCACCGCCGATCCCGTACAGCACTGCGGCCTCGGAACCGACCGCGTCCATGACCACGTCGATGTCCTCCATCCAGACGTCGAGCGTGTTGTGCTCGCCCAGCGCAACCGGATCGGAGATCCCGCTCCCGCGCTGGTCGAACGAGATCGCGCGCGCGAACGACCCCAGCCTCTCGAGAAACCTGGCCAGCTCGGGCAGGTCCCACTGAGCCTCGATCGAATGCCAGAACTCCGTCGCGAGCACGATGTCGATCGGGCCGTCGCCGAACACCTGATACGCGATGTGGATGTCTCCGGTCTTTGCGTAGCGCGTTTCGGGTGGCATGGTGAGAGCGTCCACCGGAGCGCCGTTCCACGTCAAGGGCAAGGGCTAGACTCGACTCTCTGACGCGGGTCGCCGAACAGCCGCTCCACCGCGCCCTCGGACTGACCGACGGGGAGTTCGACCGTATCCAGGAGCTGCTCGAGCGCGAGCCGAACCACTTCGAGCTCGCCGTCTTCTCGCTCCTCTGGTCGGAGCACTGCGGCTACAAGCACTCGGCGCTGCTGCTGAAGCGCTTCCCGACCGACTCGCCGCGCGTGCTCCAGGGCCCCGGCGAGAACGCGGGCGTCGTCGACCTCGGCGAGGGCGAGGCGGTCGCCTTCAAGGTCGAGAGCCACAACCACCCGTCCGCGGTGGAGCCGTTCCAGGGCGCCGCGACCGGGATCGGCGGGATCCTCCGCGACATCATCGCGATGGGCGCGCGGCCGGTCGCGCTGCTCGACGGGCTCCGCTTCGGCGAGCCGGGCTGGATGTTCGAGCGGGCCGTGGCCGGAATCGGCCACTACGGCAACTGCGTCGGCGTGCCCACGGTCGGTGGCGAGGCCGCCTTCGACCCGTCGTACGCGGGCAACTGCCTCGTCAACGCGATGTGCGTCGGGCTCCTGCCCACCGAGCGCGTGCTCCAGGCGCAGGCGCGCGGCACCGGGAACGTCGTCCTCCTCTACGGCGCGACCACCGGCCGGGACGGGATCGGCGGTGCCAGCGTGCTCGCGAGCCAGGAGCTCGGTGAAGAGGATGCCGACAAGCGCCCGTCGGTTCAGATCGGCGACCCGTTCACCGGCAAGAAGCTCATCGAGTCGAGCCTCGAGCTCGTCGAGCGCGACCTCGTCGTCTCGCTCCAGGACTGCGGGGCGGCCGGCCTCGCGTCGTCCCTTGCCGAGATGGCCCGCGGCGGAGGCGGGATCGACGTCCACCTCGACCGTGTCCCGCTGCGCGAGGAGGAGATGGAGCCCTGGGAGATCATGATCTCGGAGAGCCAGGAGCGGATGGTCGCGGTCGTCAGCCCGGTGCAGCTGTCCGCGGTCGAGGAGGTCTGCGACCGCTGGGAGCTGGCGCACGCGCGGATCGGCGAGGTGACCGACACCGCCGAGCTGCGCGCGTTCTTCGAGGGCGACCTCGTCGGGGCGATTCCCGCCTCGTACTTGACAGACGAGGCCCCGATGTACGACGTGCGCCGGCAGCCGCGCGCACCGGCCGAGCCCGCTCAGGCTCCCGAGGGCCCGCCGACCCAAGACGCGCTGCTCGAGCTGCTCGCCTCGCCGAACCTCCGCAGCCGCGCCTGGATCTTCCGCCGCTACGACCACCTCGTCGGCTCGCGGACGGTCCGCCGCCCGGGGCTCGACGCGGCGGTCCTCCGCCTGCGGCCGTCGTACCGCGGGCTCGCGGTCAGCCTCGACGGCTCAGGCCGGATCGCCCGTCTCGACCCGCACACAGGCGGCGCGATGGCTGTGCTCGAGGCCGCGCGCAACGTCGCCTGCGCGGGCGGCGAGCCGCTCGCGATCACCGACTGCCTCAACTTCGGGAACCCCGAGAAGCCGGAGATCGCCTGGGAGCTGGCCGAGGCGATCGAGGGCATGGCCGCCGCGTGCGAGGCGCTCGAGATCCCGGTGGTCTCCGGCAACGTCTCGCTCTACAACGACACGGACGGCAGGTCGATCCACCCCACTCCCGTCGTCGGCTGCGTCGGCCTCGTCGCCGATGTCCGCGAAGTGCCCGGGACGTGGCGCGAAGGCGATGCGATCTACCTCGCCGGCGAGCCCGAGCTCTCGTTCAACGGCTCCGAGTACCAGGCCGTCTACGGCGAGCTCGCGGGCCGCCCAGCAAGGCTCGACCTGGCGCGCGAAGCCGAGCTGATCCGCACGCTGCACGACGTCGCGCCGCGCTGCTCGCTCGTTCACGACGTCTCCGAGGGCGGCCTCGCGATCGCTCTGGCCGAGGCTGCGATCGCCTCGGGCATAGGCGCCGAGCTAGACCAGCCCGACGACGCGCTCACCCTCTTCGGAGAAGGCGGTAGCCGCGCGATCCTCGCCTCGAGCGAGGAGCTCCCGTTCCCGCGCATCGGGTCCGTCGGCGGCGTTACGCTCCTCCGTGTCCGGACCGACAACCTGCGGCACGCCTACGAGGTGGGACCCTGATGTGTGGTGTCTTCGGCATTCGTGCCCCCGAGCGTGACGTCGCGCGCGTCACGTTCTACGGCCTGTTCGCGCTCCAACACCGGGGCCAGGAGTCCGCGGGCATCGCCGTCTCGGACCGCGGTCGCCTGACGGTCCTGCGAGACATGGGCCTCGTCGCGCAGGTCTTCGACGAGCAGAACCTGAGCGGGCTCCAGGGCGAGGTCGCGATCGGCCACACGCGCTACTCGACGACCGGCTCGACGCACTGGACGAACGCGCAGCCGATCGTCCAGCACGGCCGCGCGCGCGTCGTGACGCTCGGTCACAACGGCAACCTGACGAACGCCCAGGAGCTCCGCGAAGAGCTGGCCGCCGACGGCATCGAGCTCTCGACCACCTCCGACACCGAGGTCATCGCCGCGCTGATCGCGAACGACGAGGTGCCCCTCGACGAGGCGGTCGCAAACGCGATGCAACGGCTCGAAGGCGCGTACACGATCGTCGCGCTCGCCGAGGGCAAGTTGATCGGCTTCCGCGACCCGCACGGCTTCCGGCCGCTGAGCCTGGGCCGGATCGACGGCGACCCGGTGCTCGCCTCCGAGACGTGCGCGCTCGACCTCGTCGGCGCGACCCACGAGCGCGAAGTGGCTCCCGGAGAGCTCGTCCTCGTCGACGAGACGGGCGTCGAAGCGAGACAGGCCGTCCCCCAGGCCGGAGCGGGCGCGCTCTGCCTCTTCGAGTTCATCTACCTCGCCCGGCCCGACTCGACGATCGCCGGGATCGAGATGCACGCGGCCCGCGTGAAGATGGGCGAGCGGCTCGCCCAAGAGGCGCCCGCCGACGCCGACCTCGTCATGCCCGCCCCGGACTCGGGCACCCCGGCCGCGATCGGCTTCGCTCGCGGAAGCGGGATCCCGTTCTCCGAGGGGCTGATCAAGAACCGCTACGTCGGGCGCACGTTCATCGAGCCCGACCAGGGGCTCCGTGAACAGGGCATCCGCCTCAAGTTCAACCCGCTGTCGGAGGTCGCGGGCAAGCGGGTCGTCCTCGTCGACGACTCGATCGTCCGCGGGAACACGACCCGGCGGATCGTGAAGCTGCTGTTCGACGCCGGCGCCCAGGAGGTGCACGTCAGGATCTCCGCGCCGCCGATCGTCTCGCCCTGCTTCTACGGGATCGACTTCGCGGACGAGAAACAGCTCGTCGCGTCGTCGCGCACCGTCGAGGAGGTGCAGGGGCAGATCGGCGCGACCTCCCTCGCGTACATTTCGCTCGAAGGTGTCCAGGCCGCGACGATGCGTCCGGAGAACGAGTTCTGCCGCGCGTGCTTCACGCGCACCTACCCGACTCGCGTGCCCGTCGGGAAGACGCTCGCGAAGTTCCGTTTCGAGCCTAGTACCGCGTAACGCAACGGACGCACCGACGTGTGGTCGGCGTGCTGCGGCGCCCCGACGGGCCGATGGGCCCGCCAGGGACGCCACCGACGCGTTACTGCTCGAGCACGCGTGTCGCCTTCGCGAGCCCACGGCTGACGAAGTAGCCGACCGTCACCCAGGTCGCGCCCCAGACGAACCGGTCCGCGCTCACCTGGTCGTCGAAGATCGCGATCAGCGCGAAGATGATGAGCACGAGCACGTAGATGAGGAGCTCGGCGTTGCCCGGAATCGGCAACCGTGCGATGTCGAGCGTCGTCCCTGGCTGGTAGCCGTACGTCTCGGGGCGAGGCGGCTGCTCGGGCGGTGTCGCCATGCGTTCTCCTTTCGGGCCGAGAGTCAGGTCGACTCTAAGAGCTCACGCGCGCGTCCGTAGCGGACGGCGCGCTGAACGGAGCGTGGGTCGTAGCCGCGCTCGAGGAGCTCTTGGCGCAGCTCTCCCTCCTCGGCGAGGCGCAGGAAGAGCCACGCGAGCGCGCCGATCGTGACGAGCGAGCCCTCGATCATCATCACGCCGCCGGCGATCCCCTGGTCGGCGGCCGCCGACAGGCCCCACGGCCGAGAGGCCTGCTCGTAGATCGCGTAGAACGGCGTCCCGGCCCAGACGAAGACGTTCCCGAGGATCGTCGTCGCGATGCGGACGACGACGACGTAGCCCATCTTCGCCCCGGTGCCGAACCACTCCGGCCCGGGCAGCACCTCGATCACGGTCCCCCACATGAGCGCCCCGGTCGTGAAGAACGAGATGTGCTCGAGCGCGTGCACCGACTGGTGCCGGAGCGCGCCCTCGAAGAAGAGAGGCAGGTGCCAGAGGTAGAGGTTGATCGCCCACAGCGGCAGCGAGACGAACGGGTGCGTAAGGAGGCGCAGCGTGCGCACGGCGCGGATCGAGAGGAGCGGCCGGAGGATCGGGCCGGTGAGCCCGGCGACGATGCACAGCGGTGCAAGGTCACCGAGAAGGAGGTGCTGCACCATGTGGAAGCCGAACGATTCCTCCTCTGCAAGGGTCGCGATCGGCGAGACGAGGGCGACGACGAGGAGGCCGATGCCAAGCGAGAAGAGGAAGTAGCGCCACTCGGCGACGGGTGTGCCCTTGCGCGAGAGCGTTCGGGCGCGCTTCCAATAGAGGAGCGCTCCGACGACGATCGGGACGAGCTGGAGCGGCTCGAACGACCACGTCGTCTGGGCGGAATGCGCGAGCAGCACCCGTCGAGTGTAGGCCTCCGCCTCGGGACATAGACTCGTTGTCAGTGGAGGGAAAGACGTACGAGGCCGCGGGGGTCTCGCTCGCGTTCGCGGACTCGGTCGTCGAGCGGTTGCGCGCGGCGGTCGAGTCGACCGGGACGACGGGGTTCGGCGCGTTTGCGGGGCTCTACCCGCTCGACGGGGAACGGCTCTTGGCGGCCTCGATGGACGGCGCGGGGACGAAGCTCGTGTTGGCGCGCAAGGCGGAGCGGCTGCGCGGGATCGGCGCGGACCTCGTCGCGCACTGCGTGAACGACGTGATCACGACCGGCGCGGAGCCGCTCTTCTTCCTCGACTACGTGGTCGGGCACTCGCTCGCGATGGAGCAGGTGGCCGAGCTCGTGGAGGGAGCAGCCGAGACGTGCCGCGCGGCGGGCTGCGCGCTGCTCGGCGGCGAGACGGCCGAGATGCCGGGCGTCTACCGCGAGCAGGAACTCGACTTCGCAGGCGCCTGCGTCGGGCTCGTCGCGCACGGCGACGTGATCGACGGCTCGCGGATCGAAGCCGGAGACGTCGTACTCGGCTTTCCGTCGCTCGGGCTGCACACGAACGGCTACTCGCTCGTCCGGCGGCTGATCGGTGACGGGGACTTCGACGCCGACCTCCTGCTCGCGCCGCACAAGCTGTACGTCGACGGGGTGCGCGAGCTGCGGGGGCGCGCGGACGTGAAGGCGCTCGCGCACGTCACCGGCGGCGGGATCCTCGGGAATCTCACGCGTGTGCTCCCCGAGGGGCGCGACGTCGAGCTCGACTGGGGCTCGTGGGAGCGTCCCGCGGTCTTCGACTGGCTGACGGAGCAGGGCGTGAGCGAGGAGGAGCAGCGCCGCGTGTTCAACGTCGGGATCGGGATGTGCGCGGTCGTTCCGCACGCGGACGCCGGCGCCGGGCTCGCGATCGGGCGCGTCACGTGATCGGCGTGCTCGTCTCCGGCGAGGGCACGAACCTCCAGGCGCTGATCGACGCGGGCCTACCTGTGTCCGCG
>Ga0081540_1000688_pt1 | contig 31561 bp, 28 predicted proteins | sample TabmetS2T1R1_FD_71024 | JGI IMG/M metagenome (GOLD analysis project Ga0081540, IMG submission 71024) | Tabebuia heterophylla rhizosphere microbial communities from the University of Puerto Rico - S2T1R1 | ecosystem: Host-associated > Plants > Roots > Rhizosphere ...
TTCCGGACATAGAAATCGTTGATGTCGGAGGGTCTCGTCCGAGCTTCCCCCTCGGCCTGGACGAACACCTTCCACTGGCGTCCGAAGCGACTGAAGTCGTTGACGTAGCTGCCGCCCAGGAAAGCCTGCATGGCCCCGTAGACGTCTCCCAGCTCCACGCCCTGCTTCAGCACCTTGTCCTTGTCCACGTCGACGTAGATCTGGGGTACCGCCGGAGAGAAGTTGGCAGTGACTGCCGCGAACTCGGGTCGCTTCCGCGCAGCGGCGAGGAACTTGCCCGTGTTCTGGGCCAGGAACTCCACGGACTTTCCGCTCCGATCCTGCAGCATCATGTTCGCGCCGCCGGCGGTGCCGATTCCGGGGATGGCCGGCGGCTCGAAGGTCAGGATGCGGGCCTCGGGTATCTTCGAGAAGGCGATGTTGAGCGCTCGGACGATTCCGTGGGCCGACTCGCTCTCCTCCTTCCGCTCCTTCCAGTCGTTGAAGGCGATGAAGATTGTCCCCACGTAGCTCGAGGTGGTGCTGTTCAGGAGGTTGTAGCCGGTCACCACGGTGTAGGCCTTGATGCCTGGAGTCTTGGCCAGGATCTCCTCGGCCTTCTTGCCCACCTCTCGCGTCCGCTGGAGTGAAGCAGCGTCGGGGAGCTGGATGATGCCGAGGGCGTATCCCTGATCCTCGGTGGGCACGAACCCGGTAGGGAGCCTCGATCCGGTGAACCCGGCGATGACGGCCACCAGCGCCAGCAGGGCCATCGAGAGGACGACTTTCCGGACCAGACCGGCGCTGATCTTCACGTAGCCATGGGTCAACCGGTCGAACCGGACGTTGAACCACTTCCCGAAGCGGCTCATCAGCCCGGTCTGTCCGTGCTTCGACCGAAGAAGCATCGCCGAGAGCGCGGGGCTGAGCGTGAGCGCGTTGAAGGCTGAGATCAGGACCGAGATGGCGATGGTCAGCGCGAACTGCTGGTACAGGCGCCCGGTGATGCCCGGGATGAACGCAACCGGGATGAAGACCGACGCGAGCACGAGGGCGATGCCGATCACTGGCGCGGAGACCTCTTCCATCGCCTTCAGCGTGGCGTCCTTCGGAGAGAGCCCGTTCTCGATGTGGTGCTCCACCGCCTCCACGACGACGATCGCGTCGTCGACCACCAGGCCGATCGCCAGGATCAGCCCGAAGAGCGAGAGGGTATTCAACGAGAAGCCGAGGATCGGGAACACCAGGAAGGTTCCGATCAGCGAGACCGGCACGGCGAGCAACGGGATCAGGGTGGCGCGCCAGCTCTGGAGGAAGATGAAGACCACGATGATGACCAGCACCATCGCCTCGAGGAGCGTCTTCACGATCTCCTTCATTCCTTCCACGATGGGCAGGGTGGTATCGAGCGCGACCTCGTATTCCAGGCCTGGCGGGAAGTTCTTCTTGAGGTCGGCCATCACGGCCTTGATGCCGTCTCCGACCTTGAGTGCGTTCGATCCGGGGGTCTGGAAGATGGCGATGACCCCTCCGGGGAGCTTCTTGTACCGGCCCTCGGACTGGTAGGTCAGCGCACCGAGCTCGATCCGGGCGACGTCCTTGAGCCTGACCTGCGAGCCATCGGGATTTGCCCGGACCACGATGTTCCCGAACTCCTCGGGGGTCACCAGGCGTCCCTGCGCGCGGACCGTGTACGTGTACTGCTGACCGGGAGGAGCGGGCTCGGCGCCGATCTGGCCCGAGGGGTTCACCACGTTCTGGGCCCGGATCGCGTTTTCTATCTCGCTCACCGTGAGGTTGAGCCGGGTGAGCGTGTTCGGCCGGACCCAGATCCGCATCGCGTAGTCCGAGGAGCCGAAGAGGTTCACGTCACCCACGCCGGGAACCCGCTTGATCGCGTCGATGACGTTGATGGTGGCGTAGTTCCCGAGGAACTGCGCGTCGTACCGGCCGTCGGGCGAGAACAGGGAGACGACCAGCAGTGGGAACGCCAGCTTCTTCTTGATCGTCACCCCGTAGTTCTTCACGTCCTGCGGCAGCACCGACTGGGCCTGGCTGAACCGGTTCTGGACGAGGACGTTGTCGATGTCGACGTTCGTCCCCAGGTCGAACGTCACCTTCTGGGTGAGTGTCCCGTCGTTGGCGTTCGTGGACTGGATGTAGAGCATGTTGTCCACGCCGTTCATCTGCTGCTCGATGGGCGTGGCAACCGACTGCTCCACCGTGAGCGCGTCCGCGCCGGTGTAGGTCGTGGTCAACTGGATCAGCGGCGGGACGATCTCCGGAAACTGGGCGATCGGCAGGCGGAGGGCGGCGGCCGCTCCACCGATCACCGTGACGATGGCGATGACGATGGCGACGATCGGCCGGCGGATGAAGAAGGCGGAGATCACGACTCAGCCTCCCGCGTCCATGGCCGGGGCGCTCGCCGTCTTCTGGGCGGCCGATGGGTCCGGCTGGGGGGAGACCTTTTGCCCCTCGCTCACCTTCTGCGCTCCCTCGGTGATGACGCGCTCACCGGCATGGACTCCCTTGGTGATGGCCCAGAGCTTCATCGCGCGCGGCCCCACCTCGACCGAGCGAATCTGAACCGTGTCCTCGGGGGTCAACACCGCGACCGTGTAGGAACCCTGCAGCTCCTTCACCGCGGTCTCCGGCACCACGACCATCTCCTTGCCGAGGTCCGGACGGGGCACGCGCACTCGGCCATAGGCTCCAGGGCGGAGGATCTTCTCCGGATTCGGGAAGAGCGTCTGGACCTGGATGGTCCCCGTCCCCTGCTCCACGTTGCGGTTGAGGGCGATGAACCAGCCCTTGTGCTTGTAGACCGACCCGTCGGCGAGCAGGAGCTCCAGGACCCGGCGGTCGGCGCCGGCATCGAGCGGATCCAGCTTCTCCAGCCGGGCTGCTCTCTCCGCGACCTGGAAGTACCGCGCCTCGCTGATGGGGAACGTCACCCGCATCGGGTCGATCTGCGAGACAGTCGTCAGCAGGGTCGGGTCGGCCTGACCGACCAGGTTCCCCACCCGCACCTGCGCCGTCCCGGCCAGCCCGTCCACCGGCGAGGTGATGCGGGTGTAGTCGAGGTTCAGCTGCGCCTGGTCCAGGGCGGCCTTGGCGGACTCGACGGTGGCCGCGGCGGCGCGCTGCGCGGCGACGGCGTCGTCGAGGTCCTGCTGGCTCACCGCCTGCTTCGCGGCGAGCGGCTTGTAGCGTTCGGCCGTGACCTTCGTCTGGCCGTACGTTGCCTGCGCCCGGGCCAGCGAGCCCTTGGCCTGAGCGACCGCCGCGATGTACTCGGCCGGATCGATGGTGAAGAGGAGCTGGCCCGTCTTCACGAACGCGCCGTCCTGGTAGTCCTGGCTCTTGAGGAACCCCTTCACCCGGGCCCGGATGTCGACGTTCACGTAGCCGTCGATGGTCCCCACGTACTCGGCCGAGAGACTGAGGTCCTGCTGGATCGCCGGCGCCACGAGGACCGTGGTCGGGGGAAGTGGCGGCGGTGGCTTCTTGCAACCGGCGGCCAAACCGAGCACCGCCAGGCCCCCCACGATGACCGACAAGGTGAGGCCTCTCCGCGCCATGCTCCCTCCAAGGGATGAAGTCCGGGAAGTCGAGTTATCGACATCCCGGGGGTCTGTCGAGTACGACCTAGGGGCACCCGCGCCGATTCACTTGGGCGGCTGGGAGGCCGCTGGCGGCGTGGCTGGCTGGGCGGCCGTCGGCGTCGGCGTGTCCACCACCTGCGGGGCGTCACCGGCGGTCAGGGCGATCTCGATCCGCCGGTTCTGGCTCCGCCCGTCGACGCTGTCGTTTCCGGCCAGCGGGCGGTACTCCGAGAAACCAGCCGCGCCGAGCATCTTGGGGTCCACGCCCTTCGACTGGAGGTAGCGGACCACCGTCACCGCTCGCTCCGTCGAGAGGTCCCAGTTGTCCTTGTAGCTGCCCTTGCCGGAGACCGGAACGTTGTCGGTGTAGCCGGCGACGACCACCGTCTTGCCCTGGAGGCCCTGGAAGGCCTTGGCCACCGCATCGAGCGCTTCCTTGCCCTGCTTGTTGATGGCCGCCGAACCCGAGGAGAAGACCACCTTGTCCTTCAGCTTGACCGTCATCTTCCCCTTCAGCTCGGTGAGCTCCACCTGCCCACTCTGGATCTGCTGGTTCAGCGAGCTGGTCAGCTCCTCGTACTGCTTGCTCTTGGCCTCGAGCTGTCCCTTCTCCTCGGACAGCTGGGTGGTGGACTTGGTCAGGGCCTCGTTCTGAGCCTGGAGGTCGCCGACCTTCTTCTCCAGCGCCGCGCTCTTCTGCTGCTCGTCCTGGTACAGCTTCTTGGCGTTGGCCGCGTCCTTCTGGGCGGCGGCGAACTCGTCCTTCGAGACCCCGCAGGCCCCCAGCAGAAACGCCATCCCGACTGCAGCGATGACACGGTTCGACATGCGTCCTCCCTTTGGACGCAAGTCCAAGCACTCACGGAGGAATCCGGGCAATGAGACCAAGGTCTCAGGACCCGGAATCCCACCCGCCGACCGGCCGAGGCCTCAGCGCGAGACGGCCGCCGGTGCTGCCGCCGAGCCCTTCGGCGCGGCCACCGCGCCGTACACCACCGCGCCCAGGGCGCCCCCGATGAGCGGAGCGACCCAGAACATCCACAGCTGCTCCAGCGCCCAGCCGCCCACGACCAGCGCCGGCCCGGTGCTCCGCGCCGGGTTCACCGAGGTATTGGTGACCGGGATGGAGATGAGGTGGATGAGCGTGAGGCAGAGACCGATCGCGATCGGCGCGAGGCCCTTCGGAGCGCGCTCGTCGGTCGCGCCCATGATGACGAACAGGAACGCCCCCGTCATGACGACCTCGGTGACGAACCCCGCCGCCAGCGAGTACTGGGCGGGGGAGTGCGGCCCGTAGCCGTTGCTCGCCATGCCGCCCGCGGTGGAGAACCCGGCCTTGCCGCTGGCGATGAAGTAGAGCGTCCCGGCGGCCACCGCGCCGCCGATGACCTGGGCGACGACGTACGCCGGCAGCTCGGAGGCCTTGAACCGTCCTCCGACGACCAGCCCCACGGACACCGCCGGGTTCAGGTGGCATCCGGACACGTGCCCGATGGCGAAGGCCATCGTCAAGACAGTGAGGCCGAAGGCGAGCGCCACGCCGAGATGCCCGATGCCGAGGCCTGGAAAGGCCGCGCCGATGACCGCGCTGCCGCACCCACCGAGGACCAGCCAGAACGTTCCGACGAGCTCCGCTGATGCACGCTGCCACAGAGGCATGTTCGAACCCCCACGCTGGAATCGCGACGCGTGTACCACGCGAGCCGGCGCGCGTGGTCGGCAAACGCATTGCCCGAAAGGTCCAACGCATTGGTGAAACGGGAGACACACCCGTTCGACCCGCACCGGCCACGCAGGCGCCGCGCCGGTGGCCCCGCGGTCGTCACGCCGGCTTGCGGCGAACGGAGATCAGCTTCTCCACCTCGGCGACGAGGTCCCCCGAGGCATCGACGATCTGCGCCACGAACACCGGCTCGGCCTTCCCCCGCTCCTCCACCGTGCGGCGGATCTCCTCCACCCGCTCGTCGGGGAGCTCGAAGCGCGCGCGGACCGTGCCGCGGCCCGGCCTCCGGAAGCGGATCGTCCCCGTCTTGTCCCAGACCACGTAGCCCGGTCCGAGCCGCTGGATGAGCGCCACCATGAACCAGGGATCGGCCATCGCGAACAGCGAGCCGCCGAAGTGGGTCCCCACGTAGTTGCGGTTCCACGGACGGAGAGCCATCCGGACGTCGATGCTGCGGAAATCCGGCGCCACGTCAGTCACCCGGATGCCGGACAGCAGGTACGGCCCCCAGACGTTGGCCAGGTGCTTGAGGAGCCACGCCTTCCATCGCAGGTTCATCCCGGCGCGACCGTAGCCTGCTCGACCGCAGTACAGTCACGCCGCGATGGGTGCCCAGTCGCCCGAAAGCAGCGACTTCGAGCGGGAGTGGATCGAGATCCTGAACGAGATCCGGGTCATGCTGCCCGGGGTCCAGCTCCTCTTCGCCTTCCTGCTCACCGCGCCGTTCTCGGACGCGTTTCGCGCGATGCGCGAGGCGATCCGCTACGGCTACTTCGCCTGCTTCCTGACGACCACCGCGTCCTGCGCGTTCCTCATCGCCCCGTCGGTCTACCACCGGCTCCACTGGCGCCGGGACGTGCAGGACAAGGAGCTGATGTTGAGGACGTGCAACCGCCTCGCGATCGCCGGAGTCGTGCTGCTGGCCTTCGCGATGACCAGCGCCGTCTACCTCATCGGCATGGCCATCGCCGGAAGGCACACGGCCATCGGGGTGGGCGCGGCGGCGGCGGTGCTCTTCGCCTCTCTCTGGTTCGCGCTCCCGCTGCTCCGCCGGAAGGCCGAGCTCCGACGCAGCTAGCCGGGGGTCGCGAGCACCGCGTCCGCCGCCCGCACGCCCCAGGCCTGTCGCGTGCGATGCCCTCACCGCCGGACGTCGCTCGGTCGAAGCGATCGACGACCCGGAGAGCGGGATGCGGGCGACGGCAGGATGATGTCGGGCGCGAGCGACGGGGTATAAAGGCGCGCCATGCAATTGCACCTGCCGGTCGTCATCGGCCTGATGGTGGCCGCCCTGGTGCTGGCGATCGGCGCCAAGCGCGCCCACATCCCTTACAACGTGGCGCTGGTGGTGGGCGGATTGCTCATCACGCTGAGCCACGTGCTCCCCGAGGCGCCGCACCTCGAGCCCGAGGTGGTGTTCCTGGTCTGCCTCCCCGCACTTCTCTTCGAGGGCGGGTTCACCGCGCACCTGGACTCCATCCGCGCGAACCTGATTCCGATCGCCCTGCTCGCGACCGTGGGCGTGCTGGTCGCCATCGGCGCGACGGGAGGCTTCCTCCATCTCGCGCTGGATCTTCCCTGGGGGCCGGCTGTCCTCCTCGGGTGCATCCTCGCCGTCACCGACACGGTCTCCATCCTCTTCGCCTTCCGGCGCGCTCCCGTGCCTGGGCGCCTCTCGTCGATCGTGCTCGGCGAGAGCCTGTTCAACGACGGGACCGCGCTCGTCGCCTACGCGGCGATCTCCGGCGTGGTGGCCGGCGGAGCGGTCGCCGTCCCGGTGCTCGCCGCGCGCGTCGTCCTCGCCACCGTCGGCGGGCTCGCAGTGGGCCTGGCGCTGGGCATGGTGGGCAGCTTCATCATCCGCCGGACCGAGGACCCGCTCGCGGAGATCATGGCGACGACCGCCCTCGCCTTCGCCGCCTTCGTCGGAGCCGAGGAGCTGCGCGTCTCCGGAGCGATCGCCGGGGTCACCGCAGGGCTCACGGTGGGCGCCACCGCCCGCCGGACGCTCTCTCCCAGCAGCCAGGTCGCGATCCACTCCTTCTGGGAGTACATGGCCTTCGGGGTCAACACCTTCCTCTTCCTCCTGGTGGGCCTCTCCAGCAACCCGGCGACGCTGCTCGCCTCGGCGCCGCAGACCGCGATCGCCGTCGCCTGCGTCTTCGCCGGACGCGCCGCGGCCATCTATCTTCCCTTCCTCGTCCTCGGCTGGGTGAAGCCCTCGCAGGCAATCCCTCCGCGCTGGCAGCACGTCTTCATCATCGGGAACATCAAGGGCGCCCTCTCCATCGCCCTGGCGCTCGGGTTGCCCAGGGACACGCCGTTCCGGCCGCTGCTGGTGGACGTGGCGTTCGGCGTCACCTTCATCTCGCTCGTGGGCCAGGGCCTGCTGCTGGGACGGGCGCTGGACTGGCTCGGGCTCACCCGCCGCGATGCGCTGGCCCTGGCGGTGTCCGAGCACCAGGCGAAGCTGATCACCGCCCGGGCGGCGCGCGCCGAGCTGGACAGTCTGCTCGCAGCCGGGCTGGTGCCGCGAATGGCCTACGAGCAGCTCCGGAGCGAGTACCAGGTCACCATCGCCGACGCGGAGCGGGAGATCCGGCGGATCCAGGAGCGGAACCTCGCGCAGGGGGCCCGACTCCTCCTCGCGGTCCGACGCCGGCTGATCGACGCCGAGCGCGCGGCACTGACCGCCGCCGAGCGGACCGGGCTCCTCTCTGCGGAGGTGGCCGAGCGGCACCTCCTCCGGCTCGACGAGCGAACGCTGGGACTCGACCGCCTGCTCCACGACACCGGTGAGGCCGAGGTCCGCCGCGGCAGGGAGAGCGCATCGTGAGGATTCTGATCGCCGGCGGAGGTCGGGTGGGCGGAGTGCTGGCGGCGAAGCTCGTCGCCGAGAAGCACCAGGTCACGGTGGTCGAGCGCGACCGGGCGGTGTGCGACCGGCTGTTCGAGGAGGTCGGCGCGGTCGTGGTGTGCGGCGACGCGATGGATCCGCAAGTTCTGGAGACCGCGGGCATCGTCGGCGCGGACGTGGCCTGCGCGGTGCTGCCCCGGGACGCGGACAACCTGGCCTTCGCCATGCTGGTCCGGGCGATCGGCGGCGCCCGCACGATGGTCCGGATGCTCGATCCGCGGTACCGCGCGGCCTATCTGCTCTCGGGAGTGCGCGACATCATCGCCGAGGCGGAGGTGGTGGTGGCGAAGATGACCACCGCCATCGACTTCCCGCAGATCGCCGGGTCCCTCCCCCTGGCAGCCGGCGACGCGGTCCTCTTCGAGGTGGTGATGAAGCCGCGGGCGGTCGCTGCCGGGAAGACGGTGGCCCAGGTGCGCAGCGATCCGGAGTTCCCGAAGGAGTGCGTCTTCATCGGCTTCCTCGATGCGGAGGGGAAGATCGCCCTCCCGGACGGCTCCTCCACGCTCCGTCCCGGGCACACCGCGATCCTCGTCACCCGGCGCGACGCGCTCGCCCGCGCGGTCGAGGTCCTCACCCGCGAGCCGGTGGTCCAGGATGCCGCGACACAGGTGGTCGACGCGCTCCGCCGCGTGGACTTCCTCGCCCCGCTCGACGACGCGGAGATCGAGCGCATCGCCCAGCAGATCGTCGTGCGCACGGAGCGCTCGGGCGAGGTGCTCTTCCGTCGCGGGGATCCGGGCGAGACCTTCTACATCGTGCTCTCCGGCGAGGTGACGCTGGAGACCGAGGACCGGACGGTCGTCGAACACGTCCACGAGGGCGGCTTCTTCGGCGAGATCGCCCTGCTCACCGGACAGCCCAGGTCCACCAACGCCGTCGTCCACCGGGACGTGCAGCTCGCGGAGATCGGCCGCGACGAGTTCCAGCAGGTGGTGATGGCCAACCCCACGGTGGCTGTGGCGATGAGCCGCATCCTCGGCCAGCGCCTCGCCAACTCCGCGCGCCCGCCGGCGCCGAGGAAGCGCCGGCTCTTCAACCGCTGAGCCGGGGCGGCGTCGCGCCAGAAACTCCCCCCTCCCGATGCGGTGGCTCCCGCATCTTCCGGGCGGATCGCCGGGGGCGGTCGGTCGCGTGGCAGCGCCCGTCGGTCGCTTGGGAGCGCCCCCGGACTCCCCGATCCTTTCGGTATCTGGCGTGTCATCCCACGTCCCGAAAGGATCGCTCAGCCCGGTCGTGGCGACGGGGGGCCTCGGGCATCAGTCGCGTGGCAGCGCCCCCGGACTCCTCGATCCTTTCGGTATCTGGCGTGTCGCCCGGCCCGGTCGTGGCGACGGGGGGCCTCGGGCGTCGGTCGCGTGGCAGCGCCCCCGGACTCTCGATCCTTTCGGTATCTGGCGTGTCATCCCACGTCCCGAAAGGATCGCCCGGCCCGGTCGTGGCGAGGGGGGGCGGGCGTCAGTCGCGTGGCAGCGCCCTCGGACTCCCCGATCCTTTTGGTATCTGGCGTGTCATCCCACGTCCCGAAAGGATCGTCCGGCCCGGTCGTGGCGACGGGGGGCGTCGGTCGCGTGGCAGCGCCCCCGGGCTCTCCGATCCTTTCGGTATCTGGCGTGTCATCCCACGTCCCGAAAGGATCGTCCGGCCCGGTCGTGGCGACGGGGGGGCCGCAATCTCAGTCGGCGACCGCGGCGACCACGCCGTCGCAGGTGTTGCCGTCGTGCGACGTGCTTCCGTCGGTGCAGCTGATCTTCGTCCCGCCCGCTCCGGGGGGATTGCACGTCTCGCCGACTCCGCACCCCGAGGGGTCGCCCTCGTTCTCGATCCGGTGCGGCGAGGGGCAGTTCTGGCACTCCAGCGCCCGACGCATCGCCGCGCTGCCCGCCGCCGCGTCACCGACATCGGGCGCACCGCACGCCCCCAGAACGCCGACGACCGTACCGACGAATAGCCCTCTGACTCGCTTCCCCATGGCTCCTCCTCCCGCTCCGATTCGAGGTGAGAGCGAGGTTGGATTCGCAGGGAAGCTCCGGCCAGAGAGGAAACCGCCCACGCGAGGAGCAGCGTCCTCGACTCGACGAGACCAATCGGGGCGCGGTGCTCACGGACTCGCCCGGACTCACGGGACTCGTGCCCGCGCCGTCACAACCAGAAGCAGGCGGGCGTTCACGAGCGATCACACCCGCCGGGCGGTATCCTCGCGGCCGATGAAGCCCGTCCGGCACGCGCTCCTCCTGACCGTCCTGCTCGCCGGGGGGCTCGCCCTCGCTTCCGGTCACCCGTGGAGGGACTACGACAACACCCGCGGCCGGTGGATCCGGGGAGTCATCCAGTCATCCTCCTTCGAGCGGCCGCACCAGGTCATCGAGCTCCAGGAGACGGTGGGCGCACGCCAGCTGTGGAGGGTGGTCCTCGCCTCGCCGTCGAGGATGGAGAGCCGGGGGCTCAGGGCCTCGACGCTCGTCCCGGGGCTCGCGGTGCGTGTCTACGTCTATCCGGCCATCGACATCCCGGACGAGGGCCGGGCGCTCCGGATCGACATCAACGGGCAGGTCACCGAGCTCTGGTGACCATCGGGGCTCGCCCCGTCAGCCCCCCGAACCAGGGGGACGCCGATGTGGCGGCGCATCGGCGCCGCTCGATCGGGCTCAGCCCCGCATCTGGTGCCGCCGCATGATCCGGTGCAGGTGCGCCCGATCCACCCCGGCGGTGGCTGCGGCCTGCGAGACGTTGCCCCCGTGCCGCTCGAGGAGCTCCCGGACGTAGTTCTTCTCGAAGGTCGCCAGCAGACGCCGCCGGGCCTCGGAGAACGGGATGCTCACGTCGAGCGCGTCCAGCGCCTGCGGCGACGGCTCCTCCGGCGAGGGCTGGAGCGTTTCTTGAAGTACCGCGCAGCGCTCGAGATGGTTCCGGAGCTCCCGCACGTTGCCAGGCCAGGGAGAGAGTCGGAGCCGGGCGAGGAACGCCGGATCGGTCAGCGCCTTCCTGGTTGCCTCGTCGAGCGTGAGGCGCTCCAGCAGCCGCCGGGCGATGAGCGGAACGTCGTCGGGCCGTTCCCGGAGCGCGGGCAGCCGCACGGTGATGACTGCCAGCCGGAAGAACAGGTCCGGGCGGAACCGGCCGGTGTTCACCTCCGCTCGCAGGTCGCGGTTGGTCGCGGCGATCAGCCGCACGTTCACCGGGAGGTACCGGTTCGAGCCGATCCGCCGGACCTCGCGCGCCTCGAGGACCCGCAAGAGCTTCGGCTGGAGCTCGGCGGGGAGCTCGCCCACCTCGTCCAGGAAGACCGTTCCTCCCTCCGCCTCCTCGAACACGCCGACCCGCCGCTGGATCGCTCCGGTGAACGCGCCCCGCTCGTGACCGAACAGCTCGGACTCGAGCAGGTTCGCGGGGACGGCGCCGCAGTCCACCACCCGGAACGGCTTGCCGGTGCGTCCGCTCTGCTCGTGGATCAGCTCCGCCGCCTCGCTCTTGCCCGTTCCCGACTCTCCGGTGAGGAGGACGGTGACGTCACTGCCCGCGGCCTTCTGCAGAATGGCGAAGGCGGACCGGAGCTGCAGTGACGAGCCGACCAGGGTCCCGAAGCTGCTCAGCGCCGCCACCGGGAGCTCGTTTCGCTCGGCCAGTGGAGTGAAGGTGAGCTCGAGCTGTCCGATGCGGAGGACCATCCCTGCCTGGAGCTCCGCCTCGCGGATCCGGACCCCGTTGACGCGCGTCCCGTTGCGGCTGCCCAGGTCCTTCACCCAGGCCCGTCCTTCCCGGTCGATGAACACCTCGCAGTGGAATCGGGAGACGGTCCGGTCGCGGACCTCGACCTCGTTCAGCGGGTGCGACCCGACCTGCAGGCGGTCCGACGAGGAGTCGTAGGACTTCCCTTCCAGCTCGCCATTGAGCCCCCGCAACCGGAACCGCTGGACCACCGGCGGGACGAGGCTGCCGGCGACCACGGACGCGGTCTTCGTCACCGGCTCCGGCGGCTCGTCCACTCGCTTCGTCACGCCGGCGGAATACCACAGCCCGCAACGGCGAGGGCCCGCCCCCGGAAGGAGCGGGCCCGCCGGCGGCAAGAGCTCCGGGGTGCTCAGAACATCCAGCCGACGGAGATCAGCCCGACCAGGGGAATGCCGTTCTTGAGGTACCGGTCGGCGGTCTCCTTCACGCTCGCGGTCGTGCCGGAGGGATCGGGGCTTGCCTCGGAGGAGTAGCCGAGGGGGAAGGCCCAGGCGACGTCGATGCCGAAGAAGAAGCCGCTCGGCTGGATCCAGCGCGCGCCGACCTGAGGGCCGAGGAAGTTGCTGCTCGCCCGGACGAAGCCGCTTCCCTGCGCCACGGTCGCGCTGGCCTCCACCCCGTAGTGCCCGTACACCGCACCGACGAAGAACACGTCACCGAACGGGTAGACCCGGGCGGCCACGTTCCACATCGAGTAGTTCACGTCGACGCCGGAGATGTTCAGCTTCGGGAAGAAGCCGTAATCGAACGACGCCCCGAAGTAGCGCAGGATCTTCACCTCGGCCCCGAGCGTCGGAGTCGGGACGGCGACCGAGAGCCGCGGGCCAAAGAGCACGCCGGGGATGATGCCCGACACCTTCGTTCCGCTGGTGTCGCGTCCGTCGAGCTGCTGGGTTCCGCGCAGCCCCTCGGTCGAGGTCATCGTGCCGGGGGTGGCCTCGTCGGCCCGGGCGAGCGGCGCCGCGAGGACGAGCGCCGCGGCGATCACGGACACCAGATCTCGGGGGCCGGCAATCGGGCAGCGGGAGAGAGTGCGGTTCATCTTCGAGTTCCTCCTTCGGGTTCGGGAGGAACCACTGCAGCGCCGGGGCCGGGCGGATCCGCAGCCAAGCGCCCGGAACCCGGGAGGTCTTCCGCGCCCAGGTGTGGCGCGATCGTCACGGAGGTTGTGCTCGACGCACCGGCGGCGAACTGGCGCGCCGCCTCACTTCTCCGGACGATGGAGATGGCGTCGGGAGAGGTGTGACAGCCTCGACCGGCCGACCCTCAGAGGATCTCGTCGATGCTGTAGATGGGACCCTCGGCGCGCCGATCGCCGGTGGAGACGGCCAGGATCCGGTTCAGGAACGCGTATTCCGGATTGCCCGTCTCGAAGCGCGGCGTGGTGCGGAAGTAGTAGCTCGCGGGGTCGACCCGCTCGCCACGCCCGATGGCCGCGATGACCTCCGGTGGCCCGTGCCGGTACCCGAAAGACGTCATGTGGATCAGGGCACCGTCGTCGGTCTCGAGCGTGATGCGCAGATCGAGCTCCAGCACCCCATCCGCGCGGAGCAGGGTCCAGTCGCCGCCGCCGGGGAGCACCTTGCCTCGCAACCGCGGGCCCTCGAACTGGCCGCCGGTGATCGGAGCGATCACCCGCGTTCCGTGAGGCACCGCCCCGACCTTCTGCGCCCCGCCGACGATGACCTCCAGTCTCATCAACGGCCGTGAGTTCATCCGGCACCTCCCGCGAGTCGCTGTATCGACGCTCGCCCGGATACCGGTCAATTCCATCGAGCCATCGGTGTGCGATGCTCGATAGCATCGTCACATGTCCTCGAGCGTCACCTTCCCTCAGCTTCTCCACTTCCAGGACCTCGCCCTCCTCGTGCTGCGTCTGGTCGTCGCCATCGTGTTCGGCGCCAGCGGATACTTCGATCTCAAGGATCCCGTCGCTCGCGCGAAGAGCATCGAGCTGAGCCCGGCCCTCACGCGGGGCCTGGGGGTCGCCGAGGTGCTCGGGAGCGTGGGGCTGGTGACGGGGATCCTGATCCAGCCCGCTGCCATCGGGTTGATGCTCGTGGGCCTGGGAGCCATCCAGAAGAAGGTCAGGGTCTGGAAGACCGGCTTCTGGGGCGACAAGGCCAGCGGATGGCACTACGACCTGATGCTCCTCGCGATGAATCTGGTCATCCTCACCACCGCCGGCGGGGCGCTGGTCGTCCCGCTCTGAGCACGCGGTGATCGATGCCGGAGGGCACCTCAGCTGACGACGGCGCCACGAAGAGCCCTGCGTCGAGCCGCGACCGGAGCCTCCTCCTGGTCACGGCCTTCCTCCGCTCCGTCGGCACGAGCCTGGTCGGCGTCCTCCTCGGCGTCTACCTGGCGAAGCTCCGCCTCGACGCGGCCCAGGTCGGCCTCGTCGTCGGGGTCGGCCTCTCCGGCGCAGCGCTCGCGGCGCTGATCGTCACCCTGGTCGGAGATCGCCTCGGCCGCCGGAGGGCGCTCCTGGCGCTCGCCTTCCTCGGTGCCGCCGGGACGCTGGTCGCCGCCTCGGCGTCCCGGATCGACGTCCTGGCCGCCGCCGCCTTCGTCGGGATGCTGAACGGGATGGGCCGGGACCGGGGTGCCTCGCTCGTCCTCGAGCAGGCCATCCTTCCAGCGGTCACCGGCGAGCAGCGAAGGACGCTCGGGTTCGCCTGGTACAGCGCGGCGCAGGACGTCGGGCACGCCATCGGCGCGCTCCTCGCCGGTGCCCCCACTCTCTTGCAGCGGTCGGCCGGCCTCGAGCAGCTCGCCTCGTTCCGCTGGATGCTCGCAGTGAACGCCGTGCTGCTGCTCGCGACCGCGGTGCTGTATCTCTTCCTCTCACCGGCGGTCGAGACCGTCTCCGCTCCCCGGCGCCATGCGGTGCCAGAGCGAGCCAGGTCCGCCCTGTGGAAGCTCTCCGCTCTCTTCGGCCTCGACAGCCTCGCCGGCGGCTTCCTCACCACCTCGCTCCTCGCCTTCTTCTTCTTCGAGCGATTCGGAGCGTCCGAGGCGACGATCGCCCTCCTCTTCTTCGGCGCCCGGGTGGCGAACACCCTCTCCCACTTCGGAGCGGCGTGGATCGCGGCGCGCATCGGCCTGGTGAGGACCATGGTCTTCACCCACCTGCCGTCGAGCGTCCTGCTCCTCACCGTCCCCTTTGCGCCGAGCTTCCCGGTCGCCGCCGCCCTGTTCCTTCTCCGCGAGGGCCTGGTCGAGATGGACGTTCCGACGCGCCAGTCGTACGTCATGGCCATCGTCCCGCCCGAGGACCGGACCTTCGCCTCGGGCGTCACCAACCTCGTCCGGCTGGGAGGCTGGGCGCTCGCTCCGGGGTTCGCCGGGCTCCTGATGCAAGGCACGGCCCTCGGCGCTCCGCTCGTCGTCGGGGCCGCGATGAAGATCGCTTACGACCTGCTGCTCTACCGCGCCTTCAAGGAACGGCGCCCCCCGGAGGAAGCGAGGTCCTGACTATCCCTTGATGAACGCCAGGAGGTCCGCGTTGATCACCTCGGACTGCGTGGTGGGCATCCCGTGCGGGTAGCCCTTGTAGGTCTTCAGGGTCCCGTTCTTCAGCAGCTTCGCCGAGAGCGGCGCCGAGTCGGCGTAGGGGACGATCTGGTCGTCGTCGCCGTGCATCACCAGGACCGGCACGGTGATCTTCGTGAGGTCCTCGGTGAAGTCGGTCTGCGAGAAGGCGACGATGCCGTCGTAGTGCGCCTTCGTGTCGCCCATCATCCCCTGGCGCCACCAGTTCTGGATGATGGCCTCGTCCGGCTTCGCTCCCGGGCGGTTGAACCCGTAGAAGGGTCCCGAGGCGAGCGCCCGGTAGAACACCGAGCGGTTGTTGGCGAGCTGCTTCTGGAGATCATCGAAGACCTCCTTGGGAAGCCCACCGGGGTTCGCGGGCGTCTTGACCATCAGCGGCGGCACCGCGCTGCAGATCACCGCCTTGGCCACCCGGCTCTGCCCATGCCGCGCGATGTAGTGCACCACCTCGCCGCCGCCGGTGGAGTGGCCGACGTGGATGGCCTCCTTGAGGTTCAGGTGGGCCGTGACCGCCGCCAGATCGTCCGCGTAGTGGTCCATGTCGTGCCCGTCGGGCACCTGCGTGGACCTGCCGTGTCCTCGCCGGTCGTGGGCGATGACCCGGTACCCGCGAGCGAGGAAGAACAGCAGCTGGTTGTCCCAGTCGTCCGCGGACAGCGGCCAGCCGTGGCTGAAGACGATCGGCTGACCCTTGCCCCAGTCCTTGTAGAAGATCTCGACTCCGTCCTTCGTGGTGACCGTGCCCATGGTGTTGCTCCCTTCCTTCACTCGGATCGAAAGAGGTTGACCTTCGCCAGATCGACCAGCTCGTCGCCCCTTCCGCTGAGCACTGCCTTCAGCGCGAAGAGGCCGAAGCCCTTCACCTGCTCGAGGCTGATGGAGGGCGGCATCGACAGCTCCTGCCGGTTGACCAGTACCTCCACCAGCGCGGGACCGTCGTGGGCCAGGGCCTGGGTGAGCATCGGCCGGACCTGATCCGGACGCTCCGCGGTGAGCCCCAGCACACCCGAGCCCTCGGCGACCTTCGCGAAGCTCGGGTTCTCGAGATTGGTGGTGAACTCCACGAACCCCGCCGCCTTCATCTCCAGCTCGACGAAGGCCAGGGCGTCGTTCCGGAAGACCACCACCTTGACCGGTAATTGCTGCTGGCGGAGCGTCAGTAGGTCTCCGAGCAGCATCGCCAGGCCGCCGTCACCCGAGAACGAGACGACCTGCCGTCCGGGGTGGCTCGCCTGGGCGCCGATGGCCTGCGGCAGCGCGTTGGCCATCGAGCCGTGGTTGAACGAGCCGAGCAGGCGCCGCCGCCCGTTCATGCGTAGATAGCGCGCCGCCCAGATGGTCGGCGTGCCAACGTCGCAGGTGAAGATCGCGTCCGGCGCGCAGAGCTCGTTCAGCACGCGGGCGACGTACTGCGGATGGACCCGTCCGCCCTTGGAGTCGTCCCCCGCGAGCTCATCCAGTCGCTTGCGTGCCTTCTTGTAGTGCTCCAGCGCGGCATTGAGGTGGTCGTCGCTCGGCTTCTGGGCGACGCGCGGAAGCACCGCCTGCAGCGTGGACTTCACGTCGCCCACCAGCCCGAGGTTCACACGCGCGCGCCGGCCGAGCTGCTCGCCCCGGAGGTCGACCTGCACCACCTTCGCCTTCTCCGGATAGAAGTTCCGGTAGGGGAAGTCCGTCCCGAGCATCAGGAGCAGATCGCAGGCCATCATCGCGTGGTAGCCGGAGGAGAACCCGAGCAGCCCGGTCATCCCGACGTCGAAGGGGTTCTCGTACTCGATGAACTCCTTGCCCCGCATCGCGTGGACGATCGGGGCCCGCAGCTTTCCGGCGAGCTGGATGAGCTCGTCGTGCGCGCCCTCGCAGCCTGCTCCCCCGAGAATGGTCACCTTTCGGGCCCCGTCGAGCGCGGCGACCAGACGGGCGAGGTCCTGCTCCGACGGAGTGGCGGTCGTCGTGGGCTCGGGGATCTCGAGGCGGGGCGCCTCGGCCGCCCTGGAGAGCGCCACGTCCCCGGGAATGACGATGACCGAGACTCCGCGCCGCGAGCGCGCGGTCTGGATCGCCATCTCCAGGACCCGCGGCATCTGGTCGGGATGGGACACCAGCTCGCAGTAGTGGCTGCACTGCGCGAACAGATGCTTGGGGTCGGTCTCCTGGAAGTAGTTGCTGCCGATCTCCGGGCTGGGGATCTGCGCGGCGATCGCCAGCACCGGCACCCGGCTGCGGTGGCAGTCGTAGAGGCCGTTGATGAGGTGGAGGTTGCCCGGACCGCAGCTCCCTGCGCAGGCGACCAGCTCGCCGGTCAAATGAGCCTCGGCTCCCGCGGCGAAAGCAGCGACCTCCTCGTGCCGCGTGTGGACCCAGGAGAGCTTCTCATGCGTGCGGATGGAATCGGTGATTCCGTTCAGCGAATCACCCGAGACTCCGTACATCCGCCTGACCCCCGCACCGATGAGGGTCTCGACGAGCACATCCGCGACGCGGGCCATGGCCACCTCCCGGAGAGGGCGTTCTCCGTACACCAGTACGACTGAAGCTTCCACCGGTCGGACCGTGACTTCGGGCCGAGGCAAATCCATCCGCCCGTGGGTACATCGTGGAGCCTCGGAGGCACGCACATGGAAGGTTCGATTCCCCAACAGATGAAGGCTGCGGTCCTGGACAGCTACGGCGGTCCGGAGGTGCTCCACGTCGCGACGCTCCCGGTTCCGATACCGGCCGCCGACGAGATCCTCATCCGGCTCGAGTCCGCCGGGATCGGCGTCTGGGACGCCGACATCCGTGCTGGCGAGTACGAGATCGGAGAGCGCAGGTTTCCCAAGGTGATCGGCAACGACGGCGCCGGAGAGATCGTCGCCGTGGGAGCACGCGCCAAGCGCTTCGCGCCCGGTGACAGGGTCTACGCCTTCTCGATGGAGGGCGGCTTCTACGCCGGGTACGCCACGGTGGACCAGGAGAGCGCGGCGAAGGTTCCCACTGGGCTGAGCATCGACCGGGCCGGCGCGCTCGGCGCGGACGGCATCACCGCGCTCCGCGGGCTGGAAGACATCCTGAAGATCAAGAACGGCGAGAGCCTCCTGATCTTCGGGGCCAGCGGCGGCATCGGGCACCTCGCAGTGCAGCTGGCCAAGCGAAAGGGCGCCCGCATCTTCGGCGTGGCCTCGGGCGAGGATGGCGTCGAGCTCGTCCGCAGGCTCGGCGCCGATGCGGTCGTCGATGGCAAGCACGGCGCGGTCGCCGAAGAGCTTCGCAAGTTCGCGCCTGGCGGGCTCGATGCGGGCCTGGTGCTGGCAGGGGGGAAGGGCCTCGACGCGGCGCTCGCACAGATGAAGAAGGGCGGAAGGGTCGCGTACCCGAACGGAGTCGAGCCCGAGCCGACGGCGCCGAAGGGCATCAAGATCCAGGGATACGACGGCGAGCCGGGAAGCGGAGCGTTCGAGCGGCTCGACGCGCTCATCGCCCAGGCCCCCTTCCACGTCGAGGTGCGGTTCTACGAGCTCGAGGACGCCGCGCAGGCACACCGCGATCTGGAGAAGCACCACCTCGGCAAGCTCGCTCTGCGAATGCGCTGAGCCTCCGGCAACCGCGTGGCAACGGCCACGCACCACCATGGTGTTTCCGGCCTGCCGCCGGACCACCACGTTGCACGTCTACGTCCCCCGCGCCGCCAGCTTCGGCGGCGTGGAGGAAACGTGCACCCGATCACCGTCCGTCGTCTCGTCGTCTCCTGCGCGGGCCTGTTCGCCACACTCGCGCTTGCAGCACCACTCACTCCAGTACCGAACGCCAACAACAAGATCGTCGGGCAGAGCGCGCCGAACGGTCTGTCTCCCGAGCTGACCGAGGCAGTCGTCGCCGAGGGCTCGAACCGGCTCGAGAACCCCGCAGTGGTCACCGTTCCCGGGGGAGGAACGGTCTCCCTGCCCTACTACGGCTACAACGGGGACGGGCCCTTCGTCCCCGCGCTCGGATCCAACGTCGAGGCGACCAAGACCGAGCCCGACAAGAACACCTACCTCGTGCTGCACGGCCAGAAGGGCGCCGACCCGAGCTACGACTACGGCCACCACTTCCTCTTCCAGGGCCACGAGCTCGGCAAGGCCGGGATGATCACCCGGATCAACCTGGACGCGGACGAGGACCACCGGGTCACCCTGATGGCCAGCACGCTGGTCGACGGCACTCCGCTGCCGACCATCGACGGTTCCACCTGGAATCCGTTCGCCCGCCGGCTGATCTTCACCACCGAGAGCGGAAGCAACGCGACCGTGATGCAGGCGACCGTCGACTTCCCCTCGACGGTGGAGGACATCTCCGGCGCCTTCGGCCGCGGCGGGTACGAGGGCATCCAGACCGATCCCGAGGGCAACGTCTGGATCGTCGAGGACATCGGCGGAAAGACGGGCACCGCCAATCCACACGCCAAGCAGCCCAACAGCTTCCTCTACCGGTTCGTCCCCAAGCACCGGAACGACCTGACCCGGGGCAAGCTCCAGGTGCTCCAGGTCATCTCGCTCCGGACCGGCACGCCCATCGTCTTCCACGCGAGCGACATCGACGGGGACATCAAGTCCAACGACGTCCTCGACCTCCACACCTACGGCAAGGTCTTCAAGACCCGGTGGATCACCATCCACGACACGCAGAAGGACGGGAGCACCCCCTTCGACGCGAACGGGGCGGCCAAGGCTGCGGGCGGCACTCCCTTCAAGCGTCCGGAGAACGGCCAGTTCCGTCCGGGCACCGGGTTCCGCGAGTTCTTCTTCAGCGAGACCGGCGACACCAGCGCGCTGACCGAGGCGGGCTCGGCGTTCGGCGGCTTCGGCGGCATCTTCAAGATCAGCCAGGACTTCCCGGGTGACGACGAGGGCCACCTCCGGCTCTTCTACCTGAGCGACGTCGTCCACACCGGCTTCGACAACGTCGCCTTCTGGGACGCGAACCACGTGGTCTTCGTCGAGGACGCCGGGGACGGGCTCCACACCCAGCGCAACGCCCTCGACTCGGCCTATCTCTTCGACGTCCGGAAGAGCTACGCCGATCCGAAGCGGCAGCCCATCCGCATCCTCGCCGAGGGCCGCGATGCCTCGGCGACGATCGACTCCGGCCTCGCCGGAACGCCCGGCTTCCAGAACGAGGGCGACAACGAGATCACCGGTATCCACATCTCGAACGGCGACCCGGGCGCGACCGGCCTCCTCGGCGCGGACATCCCGCGCCCGTTCCAGGACGGCTGGCGGGTGTTCTTCACCCAGCAGCACGGCGACAACCGCACCTGGGAGATCCTCCCGGCCCATCCGAGGCACTGGGGTGACGACGATCGCGTCTGCGGCGAGGACTGAGCCTCGATCGAGCGCCGCCCAGGCGCCGCCACATCAGCGTCCCCCTGGTTCGGGGGGCTGAGCGCTGATCGGGCGGAGGGTGGACCGGTGTTGCCCAGGTCCACCCTCCGGCTCGGCGGTGGTTCAGCGACCGAGTGACGGCCGAGCCCCGTGTCCACCAGCTCGTCGCCGCTCGCCTGGGTCGCCGCGTCGGTGCACAAGATGTCGAGCTCGACAAGTTGTCGAAGCATGTCGCGCAGACCGCTCCGCGCGCCCGAGCCCGACGTCGCGTGCCTTCCCTCGAACCCGAGCCGCCACGGCGCCGGAGCGCGCTGGTTCGACTCTTGCTCATGCCCTCCAGCAACCGAACCCCGGAGGGTCCATGCAGCTCCGCCGAAGCCTCTTGCCGCTCCTCGTCCTCTGCTCCACCGCCGGCTGCTACCACGCGAGCGTCGAGACGGGTCGCACTCCCGGAAATCAGCACATCGACAAGGGCTGGGCCCCGGGCTTCCTCTACGGGGCCGTCGGGCCCGGCACCGTCGACGCGAAGTCCGGCTGCTCGAATGGAGTCTCCAAGGTCGAGACGAAGCACTCCTTCCTCAACATGCTCGTGGGCGGTCTGACGCTCGGCGTTTACACGCCGATGACCGTCGACGTGACCTGCGCCGCGCCGGCCGGGGCGATCGCCCAGGCCTCGGCGACCCCCGCGGCACCGACGCCGCAGCCCAAGGCCAGCCAGACTCCGAACGTCGCGTCCCGGAAGGCCTCGGCGTCTCGATAGCCGGCGCGTGCCCTCAGCCGACGCGCTTCCGGGGCCGGGGGAACCCGTAGAGGTTCAGGCGGCTAACCAGCGTCGCCCGGGAGATTCCCAGCAGCTTCGCCGCCCGGCTCTGGTTGCCCGCGCATGCGTCCAGCGCTTCCTCGATGCGCCGCCGCTCGTCCCCTGCCTCTCTCTCCGGCGGGCCGGTGGGCGCTTCCACCGTCTCGTGGGGCGGGGGACGGGCGGCGTGCGCAGCGAGCGAGACGACCTTCGGCCTCGGCTCGGGCCGGCACGTCGCGAGGAGCTCCTCGGTCACCACCTCGTCCGGACAGAGCACCACGGCGCGCTCGATCACGTTGCGCAGCTCGCGGATGTTGCCCGGCCAGGAATGGGTGCGCAGGGCGTCCAGGGCGCCGGCCGAGAGCTCCGGCGGCGTCGCCCGGCCGTGGGCCTCGGAGGCCTGGGCCAGGAGCTTCCTCGCGAGCGACTCGAGCTCGTCCAGACGCTCTCGCAGCGGTGGGATCTCCAGCGAGATGCCGTTCAGGCGGAAGTACAGGTCCCGGCGGAACCCGCCTCCCTCGCTCTCCGTGGCGAGGTCCCGGTTGCTCGCAGCAAGGACCCGGACGTCCATCGGTCGTGCCTGGAGACTCCCGACTCGCCGCACCGAGCGATCCTCGAGGACCCGCAGCAGCTTCGCCTGCGTGGGGAGGGACATCTCGCCGATCTCGTCCAGGAACAGCGTTCCGCCGTCGGCGCTCTCGATGAGGCCCGGCTTCGAGGCGCTCGCCCCGGTGAACGCCCCGCGCTCGTGCCCGAAGAGCTCGGACTCGAGGAGGTTCTCTTGAAGCTCGGCGCAGTTCAGCGCGACGAAGGCGCCGGGGCGCGCGGACAGTCGGTGCAGCTCGGCCGCGAGGACACCCTTCCCGACCCCGGTCTCACCGGAGATGAGCACGTTGATCCGGCTCAGCGCGATCCGGCCCAGCATCTGGCGGAGCCGCTCCATCGCCGTGACGATCCCGGTCCCCGCGAGCGCACCCGAGCACCCGGCGGCGCCCCCCGCCGCCCGTCCCAGCGGTTCCGCCTGGCACATCACGCTCGTGTCGCCGATCTCGAAGACGTCGCCGCGCTTCAGCAGGGCTCCCCCGTGGAGCGGCCGGCCCAGGTACCGGGTCCCGGTGGTGCTGCCCAGGTCCTCGAGGACCACGTTCGCCCCGACGTGCAGGCAACAATGCGCCCGGGAGACGCGGGCGTCCTTGATGACCACGTCACACCGCTCGCCCCGCCCGAGGACGATGCGGCCCTTCTCCGGCAGCTCGAGCTTCCAGCTCTGCTCGCCCGAGAAGCCGATCAAGACCGTGGGACGACGCAGCCGGCGCCGCTCGTCGTAGTCGCTCAGCGTCTTCTCGTGCGGGTCGTGGTGTCGGAGGTCCCGCGGGCCTCCTTCTTCCTCTTGCATCGTCACCCCCCGGCCTGGCCGGAGTCCGTCGGTGGACGGGCCGCTTAAGACGCTGGACCGGGTCGGTTTTCCTCACCGACCGGAAATCGACGGCTGCGGGCTCGCATCGAGAGCCCGAGCAAGGCGAGCGCCGCCGTCGCCGCCGCCACCCAGATCCAGATCCGGGCCGGAGCTTCACGCGGAGTGACGGCTCCGTTGCCCACGAGGACGAACCTGCTCCAGGCCGCCGCCGGCGCGCCGCGGCGAATCGCCGCGCGCTTCGCTGCGGCCAGAGCACCGCTCACCGACTTCCCTGTGCCCAGCGCGTCGTAGAAGTCCCGGAAGAACGTCTCGGCATCCCTGTCCCGGACTGCCCCCAGCGTCCCGACCACCGCCGTCGCTCCGGCCTCGAAGAAGCTCCGGGCGAGGCTCAGGACGCCCTCGCCTCGCCGGACGGCACCCACCTGGCTCTCGCAGGCCGCTAGCACCACCACCTTTCCACGCAGCGGGAGCGCGGCGATTTCCGGGACGGTCAACAACCCGTCGTCCCCGCTCCCGGACGGGGCCAGGAGCACCGCCGACCGCTCGGGGGCGGTCTCGTCGGCGACGGCGTGCGTCGCGAGGTGGAGCAAGGAGAAGGCGGCGAGGTCCCCGGACTTCAAGAAGCCCTCCGAGGCATCCCTCCCGCTCACCACCCGGCTTCCGGCGGGGAAGGCGCGGACGGCGTGCTCCGCTTCCCTGCGGGCTCCCGGCAGAGGGACGTCGCCGAGCCGCCGGATGTGCTCGGGGACGAGCTGCGGACCGCCCGGGCCGGTCGGCACCGCCGCGTCGGCGAGGGCCAGGGCGAGCCCGGTCCGGCCCTCTCCCGTCGTCCGGAGCCGGAGCCAGGTCGCCACCGACGGAACCAGCACCACCTCGAAGCGCTCGGCGGGGAACGAGCCCCGCGCCTCCCGGAGCGCGTCGAAGGGAAGCCGGTGGAGCGGACCGTCGGGAACGATGAGCAGCTGGCGGATCTCCGGTCCGAGCTTCGCCGTCACCGGCGCGAGCAGCTGGGCCGCGAGCCGGCTCGAGCCCGCGAGCTCGGAGCCGTCCCCCCGCTCGAGGAGCGGCAGCCAGAGCCTCACCTCCTCCTCGAGATCCTCGCCGCCCTCGATGGGGACCGCGTGGACCGAGCGACGGGTGGCCAGCACGGCCCAGGACGTCCCGTGCTCGTAGGGCGAGTGGAGCGTCGGGTCGCGCTTCCACACCTGGTACGAGACCAGGGCCTGTCCCTCCCCCAGCGCCGACTGGACCTCGGCCAGCGTCGGGGGAGCCGGCTCGGGGGAAGCGCCGCGCGCCGGGGCGGCGGGAGCCATCAGCGACTCGAGCAGCGACCGCGCCCGCAGCCGCTCCATCGTCTGGAACGAGGCCTCGATCGTGCCGGCATCGGGCGTCGCGCCGCCGAACTCGAGCAGCGAGCTCGCGAGGACCTGGTACAGGGTGGCGAGGGTTTCCTCGTAACGCATCCGGATCCTCGGGTTCTCCTGCCGCTGCCGGAGCCGCTCCGCCAGCGCGAGCCCCGTCTCCCCCGCCGTCCGGGCCTCGTCGAAGCGGCCGAGTCGGAAGAGGACGTAGGCGCGCATCACGTTGCTCCTGGCCGCTTCGAACTTCGCATCGATCCCGAGCGTGGAGACCAGCGCGCGCTCCGCATCCGCGAGACCCGCCGCCCGCTGGTCCGCGGGACCATCCGCGGCGAAGCGCGCCCTCGCCCAGAGCGGGACAAAGGCCATGCTCCACGCCCTCGGGCGGCTGTGTCCGGCCAGCGAAGCCTCGAGGAGTGACGACGCTTCGGGCCCCGGCCCGAGGAGCAGCGCGAGCTGCACCTGCGTCGCATACAGCCCCAGCTCGTAGCCATAGAGCAGGAAGTCCGCGCGCTCCTCCTCGACCAGCGCTTCCCGGAGCTCCCTCTCCGCGGCCTCCCGGTCGAACCGGTTCCGCATGGCCATCATCGCGGCCATGCCCGCTGCCCCCCCCTTTCCCATGACCCAGGAGATGCTTCCCGGGGGGCTCTGCTCGACCAGGGCCAGGTAGTCCTCGCGGGCGGCCTCGTAGTTGCCGAGCAGCGAGCGGAGGTGAGCCCTCGCCACCACGTGCTGCAGGGCGAGCCATAGCGGGTCGGTTCCGCCCAGCTCGGACAGCTCGTCCTCGGCGTGCTCGGCGACGCTCAGGTCGTCCTCGACCAGCCCCTTCCGCAGACGCCACACCCGGACCAGCCGGCGCAGCGCGAGGTCTCCCGAGCTCTCGGCGAGCCGCTCGGCGCGGACCAGCAGATCCTCCGCGCGCTGATCGCAGATGGAACGGGCGAAGCAGCGGTCTCCGGTCAACGAGACCAACGCCGCGACCTGTCCGTTGATGCTTCCCTCGGCCTCGAACTTCGCCCGAGCGACCTCGAACTCCGCCTCGTCCACGGTCTCGCCGGCCAGCTCGCGGGACAGCGCGCTGTAGAACACCGGCCGTCCGTCCGCCGGCCTCTTGCGCTTCAGCTCCTCCAGGATCCGGAGCACCCGCCTGCGCCGGCTCACGTCGCCATACGTGGTCAGGCACCGGTAGGGCTCGAAGGAGCGAGGGTCCTGCTCCAGCCGGCGGAGGCACTCCTCCACCGTCGGGATCTCCGTCGGTCCCTGCCCGAGACAGAGGACGACCCCGACGAGAGAGGCGCCCGCTTTTAGCGCCGCTGGAATCACCGGCCCTCCCTCGGGCGCGGAGCGTACCGGAATCGCAACCCGATGTGGTTACGATGCCCACGTCTATGGCCGCCGAGCCGCAGGAGTTCGAGGCCCTTCGGCGCATGCTGGAACGCACCGTCCGGACCCGGTGTTACGGCCTGCTTGCCTCTGCACGGGACGACCTGGTCCAGAGCGCGATGCTCCGGATCCTGGAACGAGATCGCCGCGAGGATTTGGCCCGCCGCGGAGCGTCCTATGTCTTCAAGGTCGCACAGTCGGTGGTCGTGGACGAGCTACGCCGGCTGGGTCGTGAACGTCGGTTGGCGGAGGGCGTGTCGAAGGAACGGCGCTCGCTGGTGGATCCAGTGAGCGGGATACAGCTTCGGCAGTGCCTTGGGCGGCTCGAGGAGCGAAGACGCATGGCTGTCACTCTCCATCTCTCCGGTCTCCGGATTCCCGAGGTCGCCCGCGCCGCGAGGTGGACGGAGAAGACCGCCGAGAACCTCATCTACCGCGGCCTGGACGACCTCCGCGCGCTCCTGCGAGAGGGCGAGCAATGACCGGGCCCCGTGACGACGGGTTGGCGGAGGCGTTCCGGGCGTCGATGCCCGCTCAGCCGGAGCAGGCCTGCCCGGCCCCGGAGACCCTCTGGGGCGCTGCGCGGGGCGAGCTGTCGGGCCCCGAGCTCGAGGCCCTGGCCTCGCATCTGCGGACCTGCGCCGCCTGTGGCGAGGCGCTGGCGGTCAGCGCGGAGCTCGCCAGCGAGGCCGAGCCGCGGGTGGTGTCGCTGCCTCCCCGGCGGATCCCCCGGATCGCGGGCGCGGCGGCCGGGATCACCGCTCTCGCCGCGGGGCTCCTCGTGTTCCTCGTCCAGCGTGCACCCGCTCCGCCCGGGAGCGGCGGGGCCGAGGTCGAGGCATCGCGCGGCGAAGCCGCCGGCGCGGCGGCAATCCGCTCGCTCTCCACCGAGGAGCAGCCCGCCTCGGGCGCACGCCTCCAGTGGACCCCCGTCGATCGCGCGCTCCGCTACCGCGTGCAGCTGTCGACCGAGGATCTCCACCCGGTCTACGACCGGACCGTGGAGGCGCCGGCGCTGGCCCTCCCGCTGGCCCTCGCCGATCTCGCCAGACAGCGGAGTGGCGGCGCGGTGCTCCTCTGGCAGGTGGAGGCCCTGCTTCCGGACGGACGGACGGTGCTCTCTCCGACCTTCCGGATGCGCCTCGTTCCCCCCGCGGATGCTCCGCGCTAGGGCGCCTCAGTCGACGGCCAGCCCGCCGGTGAGGTTGATCACCGTCCCGGTGATGCCCGCGGCCGCATCCGATGCCAGGAACACCGCGGCGCCGGTGAGCTCCGCCAGGGACGTCGAGCGCTGGCGATGGGAGCGGCTCTCGACCAGCTTCAGGAAGTCCCCGCGCTCGATTCCCAGCGCCCGTGCGTGGAGATCGAAGACCACGTCGATGGTGCTCGTCTCGGGGATCCCGCTCGACCGGAGGCAGACCGCCCGGACTCCGCGCGCGGCGAGCTCGGCGGACAGTGAGCGGGTCAGCGCCTCCATCGATGCCCACGCCGGCCCCATCCCTCCGACGAGCGGTAGCCCGATCCGCGCCGGCTCCGGGGTGTGCATCAGGATGACGCCCGGCCCTCGCATCCGCCGGGCGGCAGCGCGCGCGGTGAGGAAATTCGAGCGGAGATAGTGTTCGACCGGCCGCAGGAAGGACTCCAGCGTGAGGTCGACCAGCGGGATGCCCTGGATCCCCGCCTGGGGGATCCCGCTCTCGTTGACCGAGACGTCCAGCCGGCCGACCTTCGCCAGGACCGAGTCGAGGTGACGCTCGATCGCCCCCTCCTCGGTCGCGTCGACCTCCGCGGCTTCGGCACGACCACCGCCGGAAGCGATCTCCCGCGCGACCGCCTCGACTGGCCGGAGCGTTCGGCCGGTGAGGAACACCCTCGCGCCCTCCCCGGCGAAGGCCCGGGCCATCGCCCGTCCGACGTTCCCGGCCGCTCCGTAGATCACCACCACCTTGTTCTCGAGCAACATGATCGACTCCTCGCGCGCGACCCCGATGCATTCGCGGCCGCGTCGAGCGTGAAGACGCCGCCGGCCGGCGGAAGGATTCGGTTCGCGGGGGACCGCATCCTTCGGACCTTCTCGTGCGTCTAGTCCCCGCAAGGAGAGCCGACCCATGACCCACCGCCTGATCCGGTACCGAACCAGCCCCGACCACGCCGACCGCAACGAGCAGCTGGTGCGGGCCGTCTTCGACGAGCTCCGGAGTCGAAAGGCGGAGTCCGTCCGGTACCTCGTCCTGAGGAGCAATGACGGGACCTTCTTCCACCTGGTTGCGCCCGAACCAGGGATGGATACCTCCGCGATCACCACCCTCCCCGCGTTCCAGGAGTTCCAGCGAGGCCACCGGGAGAGATGCCTCGAGCCCCCTCAGAGCATCGAGGTGACCGTGGTCGGGAATCATCGGATGCTCCCGGACTGACCCATGGACCGCGCGTCATTCACCGAGCTCCTGGCCGAGCTCCGGCCATCTCTGCATCGCTACTGCGCGCGGATGACGGGCTCGGTGATCGACGGCGAGGACGTGGTCCAGACCGCGCTGGAGCGGGCGCTCGAGGCTTTCGACCGTGACCCTCCGGTCGAGAACCCGGGCGGCTGGGTCTTCCGTGTCGCGCACAACGCCACCCTGGACTTCCTACGTCGCCGTGCGCGTGAGCGCGTGCACGCGGGATCGGAGGAGGTACTCATGATGAACGAGCACGGCCTCTGCGCGGACTCGCGGGTCGCTCTTGCGGCGAGCCTGCGCACCTTCCTCCGGCTTCCGGTCAGCCAGCGCTCCAGCGTCCTGCTCATGGACGTCCTCGGCCACTCGCTGGAGGAGATCGCCGACGTCACCGGGCTCAGCGTGCTGGCGGTGAAGGCGGCGCTCCACCGTGGGCGATCCAGCCTGCGGACCTTCGCGGCGGAACCCGTCGAGACGCCAGAGCCCACCCTCGACTCCTCGCAGCGCGCCCTCCTCCAGGCCTACGTGGACCGTTTCAATGCCCACGACTTCGACGCGGTCCGCGCCATGCTCGCCGAGGAGGTGCGTCTCGAGGTGGTCGCCCGGGCCCGGATGAGAGGACGGAAGGAGGTCCAGACCTACTTCCACAACTACTCGGACCGGACGGACTGGCTCCTCGCCCCCGGCCTGGTCGAGGGTCGTCCCGCCGCGCTCGCCGTGGACCCGGAGCGGCCCGAGGGCGACGTCCTGTACTTCGTCCTCCTTGGCTGGGAGAGAGACCGGCTCGTCACGGTCCGGGACTTCCGCCACGCCCGGTACGTCGTGGATTCGGCGGAGGTCGTTCGACTCGACTGACGAGCGACCGTGCCTCCATCATTCCCCGGCGAGCGCGCCCTTCGGTGGGGTGAAGGTCTGGAAGAGGATCTTCCCGTCGCGCACCACGAAGGTGTCGGTCGCCTGGGAGATGACCGGCGCCCGCTCCCAGAGGATGTACCCCACCTCTCCGACGATCTCCTCCCGGGTCAGCCGCATCTCGGCGAAGAAGCCCTCGGGCAGGATCTCGAAGAGCCCGGTGAAGAAGCGGCGGATCTCGGTGCGTCCGCGGTAGGTGGCGTCGTGGGTGATCAGCACGGATTGCTCCGTGTAGTCCTCCAGGATGGCGTCCACGCCCACCGTGGCTGCCCGGAGGTGCCTCTGGAGCACGGCCTCGGTGGACGTCGCGCTGAATCTCGTCGTGGCAATGGTCATGGTTTTCGGTTCTCCGTGCGCCCTGTCGTCGAGCTGACGCAGGTGCCTCCGCATCAGTAGGGGCCGGCCACGGGCCGGACATGACCTGGCGTCCGGATGTCGTGCCCGGGCGTCCACCGCCCCGCCAGGGCTCAAGGCCGTTGAGCAGTCCGGAGAACTGCGCTAGGCCTCCCGCACCCCTGCAGGAGGCATCTCATGACGAGCGCGACACGCGCTTCGGTGATCGGTGTTCTGCTGATCGGAGTGCTTTCTCTCCCTGTTCCCGTCTCGGCGCAGCAGCGCCCGCCCATCGCGGACGAGATCGCCCAGACCTACGGCTTCGGTTCGTGGAGCAAGGTCGACGCGGTCCGCTTCACCTTCACGCTCGACGGCGGCCCCAAGCTCAGGTTCAACCGCACGTGGACCTGGGAGCCGAAGACGGACCAGATCACCTACGAGGGTCCGGGCAAGGACGGCAAGCCGGTCAAGGTCACCTACAAGCGCGCCGAGCTGGCAAAGCAGGACGCGTTCGTGAAGGAGATGGTCGATCCGGCCTTCTTCAACGATACGTACTGGCTGGTGTTCCCGTTCCACATGATCTGGGACACCGGGGCGACGATCACCGACGCGGGCAAGAAGAAGCTGCCGATCGGGAAGGGGTCCGCCAGGAACGTGGTGGTGCAATATCCCTCCGCCGGAGGCTTCACGCCCGGGGACACCTGGTCGCTCTTCATCGGCAAGGACAACCGGATCCAGGAACTCGCCTTCAAGCATGGAGGGACAGCCAAGCCGGGCGTCGTCATCGCGACCTGGGAGAAGTACAAGAAGGCCGGTCCGATCCTCTTCTCGACGTTCCACCGCGGGAAGGCCGACGGCCATCCGTTCACCGAGACCCTCTCCAACATCGCGGTGAAGATGGCGGGGTCGGACACCTGGGTCGAGGCGAAGTAGTCCCCGACCCTCATCCCTCGCTCGGCGAGGGCGCTCCTCGCCACACCCAGAGAGCGGCGAGGAGCACGGCTCCGTACTGGACCGCGAGGGCCCAGACCGGGACCCCCCAGGGAACGCCCACGCGGCGCCACGCGACGTAGGTGACGAGGATGGAGAGCGTCCAGATCGTCAGCGGCAGGTTCTTCCGCGTGACGAGGTACGGCGCGAGCCAGAGCAGGTACCAGGGATAGACCAGCGGGGAGCCGAGGAGCGTCGCCGCCATCGGCCAGGCCCACGCCTCGGGCGAGGACAGCGTGAGCCGCCGGCGCGCCCACACGGCAACGACCAGACCCGCGAGCACGGCGAATGCCGTCGCCGCCACCGGCCCCGCGAGCGCCGCGACGCCCACGAAGATCGGCCCGTTGAACCGGAAGCGGTCGATGACCGCGGGGATCGAGCCGATGGGCACATGGCCGCGGCTCCAGAACGGCAGATAGACGGCCAGCAGCACCGCGGCCCCGGCAAGGGCGTGCCAGCGCGAGACGCGGCGCCAGAGGACCGGCGCGAGGACGAGCGAGAGCGGCTTCACCGCGACCGAGAGCGCGAAGGCGATGGTTCCGGCGAGGGTCCGGCCGCGTCCGAGGGCGAATGCGGCGAGCGCGACGAGGAGCGCGCCCACGACGTCGACGTGCCCATTCCGGGCGACCTCGAGCGAGACGAGGGGGCTCCAGAGGTAGGCGAGCACCCAGCCCGGGTTTCCGCGCGTGGCGACGAGCGATCGCCACACGACGAGCGCGAGCAGCGCATCGCACAGGAGGGCAGCGACCTTGAGCGCCCTCGCCGACTCGCCGAACGTCGTGGCGGCGAGGAAGAAGAGCTGCGCGCCCGGAGGGTACGGGCTCGGGACGTCAGGATTGTTCAGCGGCCAGCTCTCCGGCGTGCGGAGGTGGGCGTACGCGGGGTCCGCCGGAACCACGCCATAGGGGCTCAGGCCTGCACGGACGAGCCTGGCGTCCCAGACGTAGCGGCGGAGGTCGGCGGCCGGCTCGGGAGGGGCGAGCACCATCGGGATTCGCCAGAGGAGAGCCAGCGCCGCGCAGGCGAGCAACGTGCGTCCGGAAGGCCGGAGGCCGTTCGCGACGAGGGGGACCGTCGC
>Ga0081540_1000689_pt1 | contig 31559 bp, 27 predicted proteins | sample TabmetS2T1R1_FD_71024 | JGI IMG/M metagenome (GOLD analysis project Ga0081540, IMG submission 71024) | Tabebuia heterophylla rhizosphere microbial communities from the University of Puerto Rico - S2T1R1 | ecosystem: Host-associated > Plants > Roots > Rhizosphere ...
TCCCGTCCGGTTCGCGGCTTTTCTGCGCTTGGCCGATAGCCCCCACCAACCCCGCGACGGAGCCAGACACCTCGCCGGGCGCCAGACCCGGGTCAGCTGGGGGCGGCCCGCCAGTGGCCCAGACTGGGGCCACGCCCGGCTGAGGCCGAGGCCTTCCGGGCTACCCTCGACGTCGGCGCGATTTCGCGCAATCCTGTAGAAGACCCCAACAGGAGACCCCCCATGCCCATGTCGCGTTGGACCGCTCCTGCCTGCTTTGGACTGCTGGCGGCAGCGCTTGCCGCCACGCCAGCCTCAGCCCAGAAAGCAGGCGGCACGCTGGTGCAGATCACCCAGCCAGAGCCTCCCAACCTCGCGCCTTACATTTCGACCTCCGCCCCGATCGGGCAGGTGACAGCCAAGGTTTACGACGGGCTCCTGGACTATGGCTTTGACCTCAAGCCCAAACCCGGCCTTGCCGAGAGTTGGGAGGTGGCGCCGGACGGCAAGACGGTCACCTTCAAGCTGCGCAAGGATGTGAAGTTCCACGACGGCAAGCCCTTCACCGCCGCCGACGTGCAATTCACCATCATGGAGGTGTTGAAGAAGGTGCACCCGCGCGGGATCAGCACCTTCCGCGATGTGACGGCCGTGGAGACCCCCGACGACTACACGGCGGTCTTCAAGCTCAACAACGCCGCCCCTTACATGCTGGCGGCACTGTCGGGCTACGAGAGCCCGATGTTACCCAAGCACGTCTTCAGCCAGGGCGACATCAAGAGCCACGCCAATGCCAACTCCCCGATCGGTACCGGCCCCTTCAAATTCGTCGAATGGCGCCGGGGTGAGCTCGTGCGCCTCGACAAGAACCCGGACTACTGGCGCAAGGGTCTGCCGTATCTCGATCGCATCGTTGTCCGTTTCATCAACGATGAGTCGACGCGCACGGCGGCGCTGGAGAAAGGGGAGGCGCACGTTGCGGGTTTCGGAGCCGTGCCCTACAGCGATGCCAAGAAATTGGCGCAGCTGCCCTCGATCGAGGTCACGACCAAGGGCTACGAAATGATCAGCCCCGTGGTCGAGCTGCTGATGAACACCAAAAAGCCCGGCTTCGACAATCAGAAGGTCCGCCAGGCCATTGCCTACGCCATCGACCGGCAATTCGTGATCGACAATATCTGGTTCGGCTACGGCCGGCCGGCGACCGGTCCGATCAGCTCGAACTTTGCACCCTCGGGCATCTATACGGCCGATGTCACCAAATACCAGTCGGCCGACGGCATCGAGAAAGCCAACAAGCTCCTCGACGAGGCCGGCTTCCCGCGCAAGGACGGCGGTATCCGCTTCGAAATCGTGCACGACATTACGCCCTATGGGCCCGAGTGGCAGCGCTTCGGTGAGGTCGTGCAGCAGCAGTTGGCCAAAATCGGCATCAAGGCGTCGCTTCGCTACGAGGACGTGGCAACCTGGCTCAAGCGCGTCTACAGCGACTATGACTTCACCCTGACGTCGAACTTCCTCTACAACCTGCCCGACCCCGTGATCGGTGTACATCGCGCCATTCACGGCAAGCTGATCAAGCAGGGCACCGTGTTCGTCAACGGTTCCCAGTGGAGCAATCCGCAGGCCGACGCGCTGATGGACAAGGCCACAATCGAACCGGACCCCCAGAAACGCGCCGCCTACTACCAAGAGGTACAAAAGATCGTGGTCGACGGCTCACCCATCGTCTGGGTGTTCGAGCTGACCTTTCCGACCATCGTCAACAAGCGCTATCACGACGTGATCACGAGCCCGCTCGGCATCTATACCAACTTCGCGTCGGCGTGGCGGGAGTAGGCCTTGGGCTCGGATGCTGTTATGGCGTCCTTGCCTTTGCAAGATGCGAGCTATCCGCGCGACGCCGGACCATGACGCACGATAGATGCCGGTGACCAACAGGCGGTAGGCCGATGGGCAGCGCGCGGCTGTGGCGCTACGTTTTTCGTCGCCTGTTACAGGCGATACCCGTCGTGTTGGGCGTGGTGGTGCTCAATTTCCTGCTGCTGCAGCTGGCACCAGGCGACGCGGCCACCGTGCTCGCCGGCGAGGCCGGCGGCGCGCCGGCCGAGTACGTCCAGGCGCTGCGCCAAAGGTTCGGCCTCGACAAGCCGGTGCCCGTTCAGCTCGCGCTCTACGTCAAAAACATCCTGGCGCTCGATCTCGGTTATTCCTTCCGCAACCAGAGCCCGGTGCTGCCGCTGATCTTGGCACGCTTGTCGGCCACGCTGCTGCTCATGGGCACCACGCTCGTCCTTTCGCTCGGCATCGGCGTCCTGCTGGGTCTGCTGGCGGCCGTATGGGTGCGCAGCTGGAAAGACCACCTGATCTCGGTGGCCGCCATCATCGCCTACGCCATGCCACTCTTCTGGATCGGATTGATGCTGATCTTGCTGTTCGCCATCAAGCTCGATTGGCTGCCGACGTCGGGCATGGAGGATGCGGCCGCCTTTTACGAGGGTTGGGAACGCATCGTCGATATCGCGCGACACCTGATCTTGCCCGCCGTCACGCTGTCCCTGTTCTACATGGCGCTTTATGCGCGGCTGATGCGGGCCACCATGCTGGAACAGCGCGGGCTCGACTATGTGACAACCGCGCGGGCCAAGGGTCTCAGCGAACGTCAGATCACGCTGCGTCACGTGCTGAGGAATGCGCTGATGCCGGTGGTCACGGTGGCGGGTGTACAGGTCGGCAGCCTGCTCGGTGGCTCGGTCGTGGTGGAATCGGTCTTCGCCTGGCCCGGCCTCGGTCAGCTGGCCTTCCAGGCCTTGTTTGCCCGCGATCTCAACCTGCTGCTCGGCATCTTCTTCATCTCCTCCTGCCTGGTGGTGGCGATCAACATCGTCGTCGACGTCGTTTACGTCCTTCTCGATCCTCGGGTCAGGGTCGGCTGATGCAGAGCTTCTGGCGGCGTTTCCTCAACAATCCGCGCGTGGTGTTGAGCCTCGTGTGGCTCACCTTCATCGTTGCGGTCGCCGTGGCGGCGCCAGTGTTGGCGCCCAGCAGCCCCTTTGCCATTGTGGCCAAACCGTTTTCACCGCCGTTCGGCGAATTCCTGCTCGGTACCGATTCGCTTGGACGTAGCCTGCTGGCGGGACTCATCCACGGTGCCCGCACCTCGCTCTTGATCGCAATCCTTGCGACCCTGGCGGCGGTCGCCTTCGGCACCTCACTCGGTGCCATCGCCGGCTTCTATGGCGGCGTCATCGACGACCTGCTGATGCGGGTCAGTGAGTTCTTTCAGACCATCCCCTCCTTCATCTTTGCCATCGTGTTGGTCGCCATCCTCGCTCCCTCGGGCACGAGCCTCGTCATCGCCATCGCCACGGTCAGCTGGCCGCCCATCGCCCGGGTGGTGCGCGGCGAGGTGCTCACCATCAAGGCCCGCGAGTTTGTGCAGGCGGCCATCGTTGCTGGTCAGCGTGACATGCCTATTCTGGTGGGCCAGGTGTTGCCGAACGCGCTATCGCCGCTGATCGTCACCGGCTCGTTGCTTGTTGCCAACGCAATCCTGATCGAGTCGGCGCTGTCATTCCTCGGTCTCGGCGCGCCGGATCTGATGAGCTGGGGCTTCCAGATCGGCGCGGGTCGCGCCTTCCTGCGTGACGCCTGGTGGCTGGTGACGGTGCCGGGGGTCGCCATTCTCCTCACGGTGCTCGCGATCAATCTCGTCGGCGAAGGCCTCAACGATGCGCTTAACCCGAGGCTGCGCGATCTATGAGCGACGCCGTCCTCGCCATCGAGAACCTCACCGTGGCCTTGCCCGCCTGGGCCGATCGGGCGCATGCCGTCGATGGCGTCTCGCTGAAGGTGCTGCGCCGGGAAATCCTGTGCGTCGTCGGTGAATCCGGGTCGGGCAAGTCGGTGATGGCCAAAGCCATCCTGCGCCTGCTGCCGGAGCCCCACGTGCGCGTGACCGGCGGCCGCGTCACCTATGAGGGCCAGGACCTCCTAGCGCTGGCTCCCAGCGGTATCCGTGCCATCCGCGGCGGTCGCATTGCCATGATCTTCCAGGAGCCGATGGTGGCGCTCAACCCGCTGATGACCGTGGGCCGGCAAACCGACGAGATCATCGAGGTCCACACCGCGCTGCGACCGGCGCAGCGCCGCCAACGCGTCATCGAAGTGTTCGGCGACGTGCGCCTGCCCGAGCCCGAACGCATTCTCAAGAGCTACCCACACGAGCTCTCGGGCGGGCAGCGCCAGCGCGTGATGATTGCGATGGCGCTGGCGCTGGAGCCGGCGCTGATTATTGCCGACGAGCCCACTACCGCGCTCGACGTCACCACGCAGGCCCAGATTTTGCGCCTGCTCAAGGAGCTGCAGGCCCGTCACGGCACCGCCATCCTGTTCATCACCCACGACTTCGGGGTGGTGGCCGAGATCGCCGATCGCGTGGCGGTGATGCGGCAGGGCCAGTTGGTGGAACAGGGGCAAGCGCGCGACGTGCTTGAGCACCCACAGCACGCTTACACGCAAGCCTTGGTCGCGGCCGTGCCAAGCCTCAGCCCGCGTCACCTGCTTGGGACCCGCCCGGGCGCTCGGCCCGAACGCCCTCTGCTCGCCGTGGCCGGGCTCAGCAAGACCTATACCGGCCGGGGCGGCGCCTTCTCGCTGACGCGGCGACGGGTGCCGGCCGTCGCCGGTGTCAGCCTCGAAATCGGCAAAGGCTGTTCCTTGGCCCTCGTCGGCGAGTCGGGCTCGGGCAAATCAACCCTGGCGCGCTGCATCGTCGGCCTCGAAAGAGCCGACGCCGGCGCCATCCTGCTCGAAGGCAGCGACGTGGCTCAATTGTCGCGCGCCAGGCTGCGGCCCTTCCGCAAGATCCTGCAAATGATCTTCCAAGATCCTTTCGCCTCGCTCAATCCGCGCTGGCGGGTCGGGGACATCATCGCCCAAGGGCCGATCGTCAACGGCACGCCGCGCCAGACGGCACGGGCGGAAGCGGCCGAGCTGCTGCGGTTGGTCGGCCTCGACCCGAAGGCCGCAAGCCGCTATCCCCACGAATTCTCGGGCGGCCAGCGTCAACGCATCGGCATCGCCCGCGCGCTAGCCGTCAAACCGAAATTGATCATTGCCGACGAGCCCGTATCCGCGCTCGACGTCTCGGTGCAAAAGCAGGTGCTGGAACTGTTGGATCAGCTGCGGCGAGCTTTCGACCTGTCGATGCTGTTCATCACGCACGATTTGCGGGTCGCCGCGCACGTCTGCGAGGAAATCGCGGTCATGAAGGACGGGGTGATCGTGGAGCGCGGCGCCACGGCCGACGTCTTTGCCGGGCCGAGACATGACTATACCAAGGCTCTGCTCGCCGCCGTGCCCGGGCGAGACTGGCAGCTCAAGACCTTGGCCGCGCGCAAGCCCTGCTGAAGGGAGCGGGCATTTCTCAAGTTGCAAACCAGGTGATGGATTGCCCGTGCGGGCCGGTCCAAGCCACCGGTTTGCCGTCAACCGCGAGCAGGAATTGATCGGGGGATTGCGGCGGCGGCGCCAGGTTCGCAAGCTGCGGAAACACTGCGGGTGGCTCGTTGCTGATCCAGACCGCATCGATTTGGCGCCGGCTGCGCGCAAAGGCCTCGCGTTCGGACGCCGATGGCAGGTAGGTCAGCACGGCCGAATGGTAGATGACGAGCTCATGTTGGCTTGCCGCGGCCGCTCCGCGATCGCAACCGCGCCGCGTCCAAAGCTCGCAGTTGCGCTTGCACCCTAAGCCTCCAGGCGAACTTGAACCAGCTTGTGCCCGACCAAGTCTATGAGTTCCGGTCGCCCTCAAAGATGAAGGGGGGCCACGGCTTCGCCGGGAACGCAATCGGCTCAACCTCCGATCCGAACCTGCCATCGTGGTCGTGGTGGTGGTGCTTGAGCCCGACCAGGCCAGTGGCTTGATTGAGGCCCAAGATTGAGGGCCTTGGTTGAGTGCCTTGAAAGCCGCGGCACAAAAACCGATCTTGAGCCTAGCCGTCGGCTTTCCCGTTTGTGGCAACCGCGGCCGTCACCTGATGGCCGGACACACTTGTGTCGCACTGTTGTGGGAGAGGCACAGGCATTCTGGCCCTCGAGAACATTTTGATTTTGCGCCCTTACGGGCCTGCGGGAACGAATTTTCGGAGCGGCGGCTCCCCCTTGTCAGCAGCGTTAGGAGAGTGCCATGCGAACCTCGCGGTTCCTGCTCATTTTGGCGATCGCCTTAGCGATGGCCACGCCGGGGTCGTCGCAAGCCCCCGACCTGGCGGGTGTGCTGCCGGGCGACCGGTGGACCTACGATGTCACGGACGAAATGACCAGCGACTTAAAGTACGTCTTTACGGTCGTCGTCGTTGACGTTTCCGAAAAGGAAATCAATACGCGGGTGACGTCGCGTGGGGCGCAGCGCCCCCGCCAGATCGTGTTCGATCGCGGCTGGAGCCGCATCGATGACGACCTTTGGAAATACCAGCCATCCGACGGAACCGGCATTCAGATGCCGCTGCAGCTCGGTAAGTCGTGGCGCTTTGAGGGTAATGGGAAGAATTTTCAGAATGGCACTACCGTTCGCACCTCGGGTCAATCCAAGGTGACGGCCGAGGAAAAAATCACCACCAGCGCGGGGACGTTCGAGACCTTCAAAATCGAAACGGTGGTGCGCCACGTCAATTCCAACGATCAGACCAAGACCGGCACTTTGACAAGCACGCTTTGGTACGCACCCAGCATCAATCGCTGGGTGCGGAAAACCTACAAAATGCAGATGGAGGGGCGTTTGCGCGAGTCGCAAACGGAGGACTTGACGGACTATTCGCGAAAACCATAGCGCCGGATGACATGGAGCCGATGCGCTTCCCGGGTCCCGACCTGGGGCATCGGTCGTCCGGCGACGACGCTACGCTCCCCGAGGCCGACCCACATTAGCCCAAAGCAAGTTGCAGCGCCGCGGTCGAGGCGCAGGCGCAGCTGGTTTGAGGTGGCGATGGCTCACTTGCATGGGAGATGGGCGAGAGATGTCGATACGGATAATGGCGCTAGCCGTGGCCGTGCTGATCGGCTGGTCTCAAGCTTGTCTGGCACAACCCGTCGAGCCGGGACCGGTGCGTGTCGGCGATCGCTGGTCCTATGACATTAAGGACGATGCGACGGGCGACCTCCGACATGCCATCACGGTTATTGTGGTCGACATCACCGATAGCGAAATCACGACGCGGACGATGGTTCGGGGCAAGGATCGGCCGCAAACGATGGTGTTTGATCGCGACTGGGGCCGGATCGACGACGGCAATTGGAAACTGCGCCCGGCTGGCATCGGCATCAAGGCGCCATTGCAGGTCGGCAAGGAGTGGCGATCGGACGCAAACGCCATGCACCTGGCCTCGGGCGTGGCATTCCGGGCCTCGGGTGTTGCGAAAGTGGTGGCAGAGGAGCGCATCACGACGCCCGCCGGCAGCTTCGATAGCTATCGGGTCGAGACGATGGTGAGACTGTTGAACACCAAGGATCAGACCAAGTCGCAAACCTGGACGTTTGTTCTTTGGTATGCCCCCGCCGTGAACCGCTGGGTGCGACGGAAGACGGAAGCGCGCTACGACGGCCGCCTCAGAGATTCCTTTGTCGATGAGCTGACCGACTACTCGCGAAAGCCTTAAAAAAATGGCGAGCGCCGGGACATTTGCTGTTCGCTCAGCCGAAGCGGGCAGGTGCCAGGCCGACGCGGCCGTGGCCCGCGCGGCGCAGGGGTCTCGGGGGTCTATTCGCGAAATGTCGACGCCGGGGCCGGCCACTGTGCCAAGGCAGCGGGCGCCCCGCGGCGGTGGCTTAGCCGTCGGTGCCTAACCCCGTCATATCAATCGGGCGATGGTAGGGGCGATCGCCGAGGGAATCGACGCGCGCCCAGAACTCTGGGCCGGCCGCGAGACCCGTCGCATCCTTGGCTGCCGCCTGCCGCCAAATGGTCCAGGAGTCCGGGTGCAACCGGCTCGCCTCGGCGAAATTCGTGGCCGCCTCCTCGCGCTTTCCACGGCTGAGGAGCGTTTGGGCGAGCCGGAAATGCGCGTGCGCCCGTGCCACGGCAGCGTCGGGGAGCCGCAGCCGGGCGCGGCTGCCGGCAGCGTCGTAGGCAAATTCGCTCGCCGATCCCTTCACCACCCAGTCGCGGACGGCCGCCAGGTAGATCTGCTTGGTGCGGTTACGATCGGCGATCTGCGCGGGCGACATTTGCATGCGCGTGCGGTCCATCTGCCGGAAGGCGTCCGACGACCCGGCATTCTCCGGTGGCCGCACAATGCGTCCGAGCTCGTCGATCCAGGTCGCTTGCGGCACATTCACCATATTGTAGAGCTCGGCGACATGGTGATTGCGATCAATCAGGCATGGGTAGGTGGGTTTAGCCAATTCGATCCACGCACGCGCCGCCTCGGGCTCGTCCATGGCAACGGCCACAACGGTAAAGTTGCGCTCTTGCAGGCTGGCATGCAGGGACTGCCACACGGGCAAGTCGGCTCTGCAGCCTCACCAGGAGGCCCAGGTCGCAAGCAAGACCTTTTTGCCGCGCTGCTCGGCGAGCGTGCGCGTCGCCCCTGCCAAATCGGGCAAGGCAAAGTCTGGCGCCTCCAGCGACGCCAGCGCATTGGAGCGGTCTGTGGCGCTGGTGCCAAGCACCCACAGCTCGCCGGCGGCGTCGTGGGCGATCGGGTGCTGCAGGCGCCGCCAAAAGGCGGTTGCGTTCAGCATGTCGCCCTTGATGTAGTCCTCGGCGCGCTCGCGCGGCACGGGGAGGCAAACATCGCCGCGGCAGAGGCCTTCGGGTTTCATGGACCAACCCGTCGCCGCCGCAAGGTCCTGCGCGCCGATCCATAGCTCGTCACCGTCAGCCCGGGCGCTGGTGCAGACCGTCTCGGATTGCTCGTGCAGCACTGTGATCATGCGGGGCCTCCCGACAGGTTGCAGGGATGGAACAGGAATATTGAAAGCCATAGATCGCCCCGTGCGGTCAACGGCTATTGTCCCGGTGTGGGACGGCAGCACGAGGCCGATGCCGCGGCACCGCCCTGGCGCGAGCGCCCCGGTGGCAAGGCGACGTCAACGCGCTTGGGCGGCAGCGCCTGGGGTTGAGGACATTGCCTGGGCTTTCGGGGGCACTTTCTTTGCGTGTGACGCGGCGCCCGAGGGTGTTCGCTCAGCTGGCCGTGCGGCCTTTCGCCGGCACCTTGCGGCGACTTCGGCTGGCGCCCGACGGGCGCCAGGCGGCGCCCTTCCTTCCCGCAGGCTGTTGCGCAGCGCCTGCATCAGGTCGATGACGTTTGAGGGTTTCTCGGGTTCGGGTGGCGGTTAGCAATTGCGGACCCACCGGTCCCGGCCGAGCGCAACGCCCGGGCGGCGGCATGCGGTCGGCGGGCCGCCGGCAACCCTTAGCCAAGCACGCCCTGGGCCTGCAGATGCTCGATCTCGGCCGCCGTATACCCCGCTTCGCGCAGGACCGCGTGGCTGTGTTGCCCGACCGATGGTGCCCGGCGTGGAGCGACCTTGCTCTCGCCAGCAAGATGAAACGGACAAGACACCGTCAGGCCCTTGCCGTCGGCGAAGGGGACGAGCGCGCCGATGCCTTGAAACTGCTGATCGGCGGAGCTCTCCTCCACCGAGTGCACGGCGCCAAAGGTCACGCCCGCCGCGTTCAGTACTGTGCGCCACTCCGACAGCTCCCGTTGGGCGAAGACCTCATCCAAAATTTTAACCAGGGCGGCGGCATTCTCGCGCCGCGCCGCATTGGTGGCAAAGCGCGGGTCGTCGGCCAGCTGCGTGCAGCCAATCGCCGTCAGGAAGCCGCGCAGTTGCCGCTGCTCGTTAAAGAGCGCCATGATGAACCAGCGACCGTCGCGGCAGCGATAGTGATTGGCGAGCGGATTGGGCGCCTGGGCGCGCGGCGGCCGATGCGGAACCTCCTCACCGCAAAGGCGTGACTGCACAAAGCAGGCATTCGCCCATAAGCCGTTCTGAAGCAGGGAGGACTGCACCACGCCGCCTTTGCCCGTCTTTTCTCGGCGGTAGAGCGCGCTGACGATGGCGGCATAAAGCGCGGTGGCGCTGGGGTGATCGCCCATGCCGGGGACGGAACGCGCGGGCTCGGTATCCTGCGTCGCGCGCACCATGTCCATCAACCCCGTTCGGGCCCAATAGGCGGTGGAGTCAAACCCGGTGCGGTCCGCTTCCTCACCCGCTTCGCCGTAAGCCGAGAACGAGGCGTAGATCAGGCGCGGATTGAGGGGGAGCAGGTGCTGGGCGGCAATTCTGAGGCGCTGGCGCACGGGGAGGGGAAAGTTGGTGATAAAGACATCACCGGTGGCAAGCAGGCGATAGAGCACGGCGAGGCCGTCGGCATGTTTCAGGTCGAGGGCAAGGCTGCGCTTGTTGCGGGATGTCAGCTGCCAATAATGGTCGGTGGTCTTGCCCGGCACCGGCGTGGAGGCCCGCCACGGGTCGCCAGCCCCCGGCGGCTCGATTTTGATCACATCGGCACCGAAGTCGGACAGGATGGTAGCGGCGGCCGGTCCCGCAATCCAGCTGGCACAGTCGATGACCTTGAGGCCGGCAAAAAGGTGCTCCGTCATTGCAGGGTTCCCTCGGCAGGCATGGAAGGCCGCGCAAAGGCTGCCTCGTCGCGGCTATACTATCGGTTGCGGAAAGGATGCAGCAATGATCCCTCAGTTTGGCCTGGCGCCGCTCGGGTTTCTCGACGTGCCGCCGCCCGAGTTCATCGCGCTTGCGGCCGCGGCTGGCTTTGCCTCGGTCAATCTGCGCACGGCTCCGGCGGTGCCGGGCGGCGCCGCGTTTCCCATGCGGGCCGGCGATGCTGGGGTACGCGCCTGCCGACGCCGCCTGGCCGAGACGGGGATTTCGGTGCGCGCCATCGAGCAAGTTGGCCTTGATCGGACGACAAACGTCGCCGCGCTCAAGCCGATGCTGGAGGCGGCTGCCGAGCTCGGCGCCAGCCGCCTGCTGTGTTCCGGCGACGATCCCGACTTGTCGCGGTTGGCCGAGCGGTTTGCCGCCGTGTGCCGATTGGCGGGCGAGTTCGGCATGGCCGTTGACCTGGAATTCATGCCCTTCCGCGCGCTCAAGACCTTGCAGGCCGCGGCAACGGTGGTGGCGGCAAGCGGCGCGGAAAATGGCTGGGTCTGCCTCGATGCGCTGCATTTGTTCCGCTCGGGCGGCGACGTCGCGAGCCTAGCCGCCGTCGATCCGACCCGTCTTGGACCACTGCAACTGTGCGATGCACCGGCCGAGGCCCCCGATGCCAATGGGCTCGCCGAAGAGGCGCGCGGGCGCCGGCGGCTGCCGGGCCACGGCGCCCTGCCGCTGGCGGAGCTGTTGGCCGCCTATCCGGAAGGGCGTCCGCTCGATGCCGAGATCCCCATGCTCGGGCCGTTCGGGGAGCTCGGCGCCGCCGCGCGAGCGCGGCTGATCGCCGGCACGATGCGCACGTTCCTCGCCGGGCTTGAGCGCCGGTAGCGCCGCCACGGCCGGGGGGCGGCGGGCGGCAGGGGGAGGCGTTTTAAGGTTTTGCCTCGATGCCGCCGGCCTTTCCCACCACGTCGGCCCAGCGGGCAACATCGCTTTTGACGATGGCCAGCATGCGTTCCCCGCCGCGGTCCTCCTGTCTGGGCAGGCTGCCGCCGATCTCGGGAAAGCGCCTTTGCACCAACGGGTCGGCAAGCGCCGCCAGCGCCGCCTCCCGCAGCTTGGCCAGAATTGGCTCCGGCACACCCTTCGGCGCATAGAGCCCCAGCCAACTTTCGATGATGAAATCCGCCACACCTCCTTCCTTGGAGGTCGGCACATCCGGCAACAACGGCGAGCGCTCGGCGGCCGCCACGCCGAAGCCCCTGACCGAGCCGCCGACAACGTGCTCGCGGGCCGAGGCGATCAGCTCGCAGGTGCCGTCGATGGCGCCCGCGAGGATGTCGTTGATGGTCTGGCCGAAGCCGCGATAGACGACATAGGTGGGCTCGGCACCGGCAAGTTGAAAAAAGAAAACGCAGGTCAAGTGCGCCAACGAGCCCGCGCCGTTGTGGCCCATCTTCAGATCCTTGCCCTTCGCCCTGGCGTAGGCGACGAATTCCTGCAGGGTCTGGGCGGGAAAGTCCTTGCGCACAACAATGAGGTGCGGCGTCACCAGGTGAATGCCGAGATAGTCGAAATCGGTGCGCGGATCGTAGGGCAGCTTGGGGTTGGTGGAGACCGCGGCGGCGTGCGTGCCCATATGGGCGAAGCCGATCGTGTACCCGTCCGGCTTGGCATTCTTGCCGCGCAGCGAGCCGGTGGCACCACCGGCGCCCGCCACATTCTCGATGACGATGCTTTGGCCAAGCCGCTTCGACATGGCCTCGGCCATGATGCGGGAGGACACATCCGAGGCGCCGCCGGCGGCAAAGGGCACGATCAGCGTGATGCTGCGCTCGGGCCAGGTCTGGGCCGAAGGCGTGGACATCGGCAGGCCGGCCAGCCACAGCATCGCCGCCAGCCCGAGCCGGCTCAGCCAAGCGGCCCGCGACGAGCCCGCCCGCAACAGTCGCGCAACATGAGACATGCAAAGTCCTCCCTGAAATTCGACGATCTTTAGCGGTCGTCGTTGTCGGCATAATGCCCGGCCTGCCGCGCCAATCCAATCGCCGTCAAGCCGGGTCGGTGCCGGGTGACAGCAACCCGCGCTAAACCTACAATTGTGGCGCCTGCCACCTTCGAGGGGGAATGCCGTCATGCCCTTTAGCATCCGCCAGGTTGGCCCCTGTTTTGTCGGAGACGTCGAGGGCATTGATCTGACCAAGCCGTTGTCGGCGGCCGATATCACCGCCATCCATGCGGGCATGGACCGCTACGCCGTGCTGATCTTTCACGATCAGGATTTTACCGACGAGCAGCAACTGGCGTTCACCCAAAGCCTGGGCTCAATCGAGCTCGCCATCGGCACCAGCCTGCGCCGACCGGAGGAATATCGCCTGCCCCCAACCTTCGCCGACGTTTCCAATCTCGATCAGGACCACAAGCCGTTCGCCCGCGATGACCGCCGGCGGCTGTTTGCCATTGGCAACCGCCTGTGGCATTCGGACAGCTCATTCAAGGCCGTGCCGGCGAAATACTCGCTGCTGCACGCCCGCCAAATTCCCTCCAAGGGCGGCAATACCGAATTTGCCGACATGCGGGCCGCCTATGACGCCCTCGACCAGGACAGCAAAGATCTGCTTGAGCCGCTGATCTGCGAGCACTCGCAGATGTTCTCGCGCGCCAAGCTCGGCTTTAGCGATTTCACCGCCGAGGAGCGTGAACGCTTCAAGCCGGTGCGCCAGCGCTTGGTGCGCGTACATCCCAGCACGGGGCGCAAATCGCTCTATCTGTCCTCGCACGCCGGCACCATCAGCGGCTGGCCGGAACCCGAGGCCAAGGCGCTGTTGATGGACCTGACGGAGGCGGCAACCCAACGTGAGTTCGTCTACTCCCATAAATGGCGGGTTGGCGATCTGGTCATGTGGGACAATCGCGCGACCATGCATCGGGCCCGGCCGTTCCCACATGATGAACCGCGCGACGTCAGGCGGACAACCCTGATGGGAGAGGGACCAACCGTACCCCACTAGCTCAACGGCAAGGGCTGACCGCCGAAATGCGAGCGAGCAGGTGAGGCACCACCGCCAGGGCTCAAGCCAGCCGACAGCGTCCTCGAGCTCGGGCGTCGACGTCTCAGCGGCTGGGGCGTGCCAACACTCAGGAGCTGCCCGAAGTGACCGCGGGCGGGCGCCGGGTCATGATGGCTCGAGAACGACGTCAGGGAGCAGACAGGTGATGGCAGCGCGGGGAGCAGCGGGGGCATTGTTGTGCGCTTGCGCCCTTTGGTTGGCGGGGTGCGAGGACCGCAACAAGTATCAGCCGCCGCCGGCGCCGGAAGTTGGCGTGGAGAAGCCGCAGCGGCGTCCCGTCACGCTATATCTTGAGCTCACGGGCAACACGACGGCCTTCAACAAGGTCGATCTGGTGGCGCGGGTGCAGGGCTTTCTCGACAAGGTCGGCTACAAGGACGGTGACAAGGTCGCCGCCGGGGCGCGCCTGTTTGAAATCGAACGTGCGCCCTACGAGACGAGCCTGCAGATTGCGGAGGCAAGCCGCGCCCAGCAGGAGGCGCTGCTGGTGCAGGCGGAAGCCGAGTTCAATCGACAATTGGCCCTGCAGCAGCGCCAGGTGGCGAGCGAGGCCAGGCTGGAGGAGAGCCGCTCCAAGCGCGATTCCACCATCGCCGCGCTCGAACAGGCCAAGGGCCAAGTGCAACAGGCAAAAATCAACCTTGGCTACACCGAAATCATGGCGCCCTTCGCCGGGGTGGTGACGGCGAGGCTGGTCGACCCGGGATCGCTGGTCGGGGCCGGAGGGCCGACCAAACTGGCGAGCATCGTGCAAATCGACCCCATTTACGTGAATTTCAACGTCAACGAGCAGCAGGTTCTCAACATTCGCGACCAGCTCCGCAGCCAGGGTCTCACCATCAAGGATTTGGGGCCGATCCCGGTCGAGGTGGGACTGCAGACGGAGACCGGCTTTCCGCACAAGGGGACCATCAACTATATCGCGCCCGATCTCGACCAGAGCACGGGTACGCTGCCGGTCAGGGCCTTGCTCGACAACAAGGCGGGCGTGCTGTTGCCCGGCCTGTTCGTGCGCGTGCGCGTGCCGATCCAGCGTGATCTCGAAAGCGTGCTCGTGCCCGATCGCGCGCTGGGCAACAACCAGCTCGGGCGCTACGTGCTCGTCGTCAACGATAAGGATGTGGTCGAGCAGCGGCCGGTGGAAACCGGCGATGCCGTCGACGGTGGCATGCGCATCATCAAGCGCGGCCTCACGCCGCAAGATCGCATCGTCGTCAGCGGCATCCAACGCGCCATTCCCGGCAGCGCCGTGAAGCCCGTCGACAATCCGGCGGCGGCGGCCGCGGTCGCACCCGCGGTCCCCGCGCCGCGCCAGGACAAGCCATGATCGCCAAGTTCTTCATCGAGCGGCCGATCCTTGCCAACGTCATCGCCTTGCTGACCATCATCTTGGGCCTGGTGGCCCTGCTGTGGCTGCCGGTGGCGCAATATCCCAACATTGTCCCGCCGACGGTGCAGGTCACCGCACGCTATCCCGGTGCCAGTGCCGCGACCGTCGCCCGCGATGTCGCCCTGCCGATCGAGCAGAAGGTCAACGGCGTCGAGGGCGCAATCTACATGTCGTCGATGAGCACCAGCGATGGCTCCTATACCCTGACCGTGACGTTCCGGATCGGCACCGATGCAGACAAGGCGCAGATCCTCGTACAGAACCGCGTCGCCAGCGCGCAGCCGTCCTTGCCGCAGGCCGTGCAGGTGCAAGGGGTGCAGACGGCAAAGCGTTCGACCTCGATCCTGGAAATCGTGGCCTTGAGCTCTCCGGACGGGCGCTACGACAGCCTGTTTCTGTCGAACTATGCGAGCATCAACCTCCTCGACGAGATCGCCCGCGTCGACGGTGTCGGCAACGTCTCGGTGTTCGGTGCCGGCCAATATGCCATGCGTCTCTGGTTGGATCCGCGGAAGCTGCAGGCGCGCAATTTGGTGCCTCAGGACGTCATCAACGCCGTCAACCTGCAAAGCCGCGCCACCGGCGCCGGACAGCTGGGCATTCCGCCGGTCCCAACAGGGCAGGCGTTTCAATACACCATCAACGTGCCAAGCAAGCTCGAACATGTCTCCGAGTTCGAGGACATTATTATCAAGGCGGACACCACCGGCGCCGGCCGCATCACGCGCTTGCGCGATGTCGCCAGCATCGAGCTCGGGGCGCAGCAGTATAGTCAGACCTTCAAGCTCGACCAGCAGCCGGCCGCCGGGCTCGCCATCTTCCAGCTCCCGGAGGCCAATGCGCTCGATGTCGCCCGGCGGGTCGAGCGCCGCATGCAGGCGCTGCAGGCGGCCTTTCCACCGGCGCTCACCTGGAGTGTGCCGTTCGACACCACGAAATTCGTGAGCGCGGCCATTCACGAGGTCTACAAGACCTTGATCGAGGCCGCCCTGCTCGTGCTGGTGGTGATCCTGGTCTTCCTGCAGGATTGGCGCGCCACCTTGGTGCCTGCCACTACCGTTCCCGTCACCATCATCGGGGCGTTTGCCGCCATGGCGGCGTTCGGCTTCTCGGTCAACTTGACGACCTTGTTCGCCATTATTCTGGCGATCGGCATCGTCGTCGATGACGCCATCGTCGTGGTTGAGGGTGCCGCCAAGCACATCGAGCACGGGCTCAGCCCGCACGACGCGACGGTCAAGGCCATGCGCGAACTGCTCGGTCCCATCATCGGCATCACCCTGGTCCTGATGGCCGTGTTCGTGCCCGCCGCGTTCCTGCCGGGTCTGAGCGGCCAGATGTACCGTCAGTTCGCCCTGGTCATCGCCGCGACGGCCGCCATCAGCGCCATCAACGCCATGACGCTGAAGCCGGCGCAGTGTGCGCTCTGGCTCCGCCAAATGCGACCGCCGGCTGAGCGCAATTTCTTCTACCGCGCCTTCAATCGCGTCTATGATGCCGCCGAAGCGCGCTACGCCCGTCTTATTGCGCGCATGGTTCGCCGCAGCGGTGTGATGGCCGGCATCGTCGCGGCGCTCGTCGCCCTGGCGGTGTTTGGCCTGAGCCGCGTACCGACCGCCTTTTTGCCGATCGAGGACCAAGGCTATTTCCTGATCGCGGTGCAGCTGCCCGAAGGCGCGGCGCTCGAGCGCACGACGCGCGCCCTCGACGACGTCACCAAGCGCGTGCGCGAGGTTCCCGGTGTGGACAAGGTGGTGGCGATCGGCGGCCTGGCTGCGCTCAACGACAACGCCAGCCTGGCCAATGCGGGCATCGCCTATGTGATCCTCAAGGATTGGTCCGAGCGCGGCAAGGGCGAAGGCCTGCTCGGCCTCTACAACGCTCTCAGCGAACGCGTCAAGACCCTGGACGACGGCCTGGCATTGGTCATTCCGCCGCCGGCGATCCAGGGCATCGGCAACGTTTCCGGGGCCACCATGAAGGTCGAGCTGCGCGATGGCAGTTTCGACTATGCGCAACTTGAGTACCTTGCCCAGGCCATTGTCGAGCGGGCTTCGGCGCAATCGACCTTCCAGGTCGCGCGCAACTCGTTTCGCGCCAATGCACCCCAGCTCAATATCGTGATCGACCGGGTGAAGTCGGAGACGCTGGGCGTCCCTCTCGGCAACGCGCTCGATACGCTGAGCTCCTATGTGGGATCGAGCTATATCAGCCAATTCAACAAGTTTGGCCGCGTCTTCCAAATCTACGTGCAGGCGGAAGCGGCCGCCCGCATTCAGCCGGAGTCGCTGCGGACGCTGTCGGTGCGCAACACCGCCGGCGACATGGTGCCGCTCGGTACGCTGGCAGATATCAGCGACGTCAGCGGACCCTCGCTAATCTCGCTCTATAACCTCTATCCGGCGGCAACCGTGGTCGCCAATACGGCCCGCGGCTTTAGCTCGGGCCAAGGCTTGCAGCTGCTCGAGCAGATTGCCAGGGAAACGCTGCCCCCCGCCACCAGCAGCTACGAATGGACGGCCATGTCCTATCAGGAAAAGGAGATCGGCAATCAGATCTACATCGTCTACGCCTTGAGCCTGCTGTTGGTCTATTTGGTGCTCGCGGGCCAGTATGAGAGTTGGATTGCACCCCTGACGGTGATCATATCCGTGCCGCTGGCGCTGCTCGGCACGGCCGCGGCGCTGCTGGCCCTTGGCGCACCCAACAACCTCTACACCCAGATCGGTCTTATTTTGCTGATCGCCCTATCGGCCAAGAACGCCATCTTAATCGTCGAGTTTGCGCGGGCCCTGCGTCGAGACGAGGGCTACCCAATAGCGAAGGCCGCCGTCGAGGCGGCGCGCAGCCGCTTCCGGCCCATCCTGATGACGTCCTTCGCCTTTATTCTGGGCGTCGTGCCGCTCGTGCTCGGCTCGGGTGCCGGCGCCAATGCGCAAAAGTCGATCGGCATCGCCGTGCTGACGGGCATGCTGGGCTCTACCCTGCTGACGGTGGCGTTCGTGCCCTCCGTATTCGTGGTGCTGCAACGCTTCGAGGAGTGGCGGGGACGCCGCGCGCAGGCAAAAGCGCAGCTGCCGGCCGCCTGAGGCGCGCCTCAGCGGTTGGGCTGTGCCGATCGATGGCATGAAGGTCCACGCAATATCTAAGGAGGCTCCGGCGCCAACCGCGTCGGCGACGTCGAGCGCACGTCCACCGACACGGGACCAGGCGCCAGCAGGGCGGCTAGGGCACCACGGCAAGGAACAAAAACGTTGCGAAGATGACGAGGTGCACGATGCCTTGCAGCACCGTGGTGCGTCCCGTTCCCAGCGTGATCACGCCGACCAATAGGGTGAGGAAAAGCAGCACCATGTCCTTGAGGCCAAGACCGAGCGCGAGCGGCTGGCCCAGCAGGATCGACACGGTGGCCACCGCCGGGATGGTCAGGCCGATGCTTGCCAAGGCGGAGCCCAGTGCCAGGTTCAAGCTGGTCTGCAACCGATTGGCGCTAGCGGCGCGCAGCGCCGCCAAGCCTTCGGGCAACAGCACCAGCAAGGCGATGGCGATGCCGACGACGGCCTTGGGTGCGCCAAGCCAGGCGACAATGCTTTCCAAGGCGGGTGTCAAAGACTTGGCTAGACCGACGATGCCGATCAGGGCGAGGCCCAGCAGCGCCGCGCTGACGAGAGCCACGGTGTTGGACGGGGGCGGCGCATGCATATCATCGCTGCCGCCCTCGTTGGGCAGAAAGTAGTCGCGGTGGCGCACGGTCTGGATGAACACAAAGGAGCCATAGAGCACCAGGGAAACCAGGCCCGCGAACACAAGCTGCGAGTTGGTGAAGGTCGGGCCGGGGGTGCTGGTGGTAAAATTCGGCACGACCAGGGTGAGTACCGTGAGCGCCGCGAGCACGGCCAATGCGGCACTCGCTCCCTGGAGCTGGAAACCCTGCTCGTGGTGGCGCACGCCGCCGGCGAGGAGGCACAGGCCAACGATGCCGTTGCAGACGATCATGACGGCGGCAAACACCGTGTCGCGCGCGAGCCCCGCCTTGTCGGCGGCAAAGCCAAGCATGATGGACACGATCAGCGCCACCTCGATCACCGTTACCGCCACGGCGAGGACGAGCGTGCCAAATGGTTCGCCGATCCGGTGCGCGACCACCTCGGCGTGGTAGACGGCGGCGAAGACCGTGCCGATCAGGACGGCCCCCGCCACGATGGCGATCGGCCCGGCGGCGCCAACGATGGCGGTGATCGCCATCATCGCCCATGCCAAGGCGGGCCATACCCATGCCCACCAAGGGGTCCGCGTTACTGTCGACATGCCGGGCTGTCCTTTCCGACGGGAGGCCAAAGCTACACGAGCCCCGCCCGCAAGGTGAAGGGACATGACAAGGCCGAAGCCGCGTCACGACGCGGCGGCGGCCGCGCGCGCTGTTGCAACGAGGAGGAGCCAGATCTTGAGAGGGACTCGGGCGGCGGCGCCAAGCCGTGCGGGTGAGCCTAGCCTCGGCGACCTCAAGTCGGCTGCTTCTTGAGGGCTATGGGTAGTAGGGCAGGCCGCTCGCTGCCGCGGGTTGGCGCACACCTGCCGCGTTATTGGCCGCGTTATTGGCCGCGTTATTGGCCGCGTTATGGGCGGTGTTATGGGCCGTGCTCAAGGTCGCCTGCGGCAACGCCGCGATAATGGTGGTGGCCAACTGCTCGGCGAGGCAGCGGTAGCCCTCGTCGTTCATGTGCAGGTTGTCGGTCGACAGGTAAAAGCGATCGCCGCGCTGGCGCTGCAAATTGCGCATGAACTGGAAGCGATCGACCAGCAGCACATCGGCCTCGCGCGCGACTTCGGCCACCGCTTTCACCACTTCCTCGTAGTAGGTGTCCTTGATCAGCAGATCGCCATACTGCGGATTGATGAGAATGACGTCGATCTGCTGCTCTTTGAGAAAAGCCAGCGTTTTCTTCAGGCAATTTTGGAAGCTATCAAGGGCGACGTGACGCAAGGCGTCATTGGTTCCCACTTGCCAAATTACCAAATCGGGTTTGACGTCTTCGACTTCGCGCTTCATGCGATCGGCGGCGCCTTGCGCCACCTCGCCCGACAGGCCATGGCCGATGACATCGAAATCGGTGCCGGTGAGCGCGGTTTCCAAATCGACCTCCAGGCGCGCCGTGTAGGTGCGCGAGGGCGCCGAGGCGCCGACGCCGGCCGTTGACGATGAGCCGATCGCCAGCACTTTCGCCGTGCCTTTTTCGCGCAAGGCGCGCCCCAGGCTGGGCAACTGCAAGTCAAGGCGCGTAGCGGTCTTGGGCCCAGTCTTGGGCCAAGTCTTGGGTGGTGCCGGGTCCGCCGTTGCTGCCGGCGCGCTCTCGAGCTTTGGCGCGGCCACGGTGGCGAGCTCATGGGCGTCGCCAACCGCGGGCAGGAGTGCCAAGGCGCTTGCGAGCAGCAAGGCTGTGAGCATCTGCGGCACCTCGAGGTCTAATGGTTAACGTCTGCTGGGTCCTGCGGCGCCCCAATGCAGTGATGCATTAGGACGTAGAATGTCGAATTCTTCGAGCCGTTCCTAGGCCCAGGCATGAGTTTTTTGCGCTCAGGGTGAAATCAGCAGGGCGACCGCCAAGCACAAGGTCACGCCCATGACCACGAGAAAACTGACACGCAGAGAGTGGTGGATCATACTCGAACGCTGCTGGCCCGAAGGCTGTTGGCCCAAAAGCTGCGGTAACGGCTGTTTTGGGCATTTTTAACGTTTCCCCTGGTGGGGGCATTGAACGGAAGCCCCGCGACAGATGCCGACGCTGGCCCGTGTTCGTGCCCGAGATGGCGGGTTTTTCCCGATCCGGCATCCCCAGTTCGAGGGAGTTCAGCAAATCCTCGTGCAAGGGTCAGCCGGGATCGGACCTCGCCCAATCGCTCGCGTGCCGGCATTTTGCGCAGATTCGCCGTAATTTCATTCTGGCCAAAAGTATAAGGCGCGCCGGCGACGGCCACGTCTGTGCGCCTAAAGCGGGGTCGCTCTATTCTTGTCTCTTGCGCTCAGGCGGGCTCGTCCATTCCCCAAATCCGGCGCAGGGTCAAAAGGCGCCGCGCGCGGCGAGCGCTCGCGGAAAATCGCGCGCCCAGGCCGGCGAGGCTTGCGAATTTCTGTTGCCGCAGCGGTGCCGCGTCCAAGGTGCAAAACAGCGCACATTTCTGGTAGCGCGGATTGAGCTCTGGGTCGCGGCAGGCATCGATCAGCGCTTCCTCCTCGGGCGTCTTTTGCGCCACGCGCGGGTCGTTCTCCGCCGCCAGGCGCTCCTCCTCCGTCCAGGTCTTGCCCGCACCCTTGGCGCGCAAGGGCAGGTTGGAGGGCGCGTAACTTTTGCTGATCTTTTCGTCGACAATGGCCGTCCTGCCGAGCCGCTCGACCACGCTCCAATGGACCTTCTCATTGATGGGGATCATGTTGCGCTTTTCCTGCTTTCCCTTGAACCAGGCCTCGATCAGCGTCGGTTCCGGGAACAGCGCTCTTCGATAGGGCGACAAGCGGCTAAACCACCACCAGCCGCTGCTGGAGCGATAGAGCGAGCAGGCGGCGCAGGGCCAAAAATTCTTGCCAACGTACTCGGTGCTGAAGCGCAGCTTGGTCAAGGCCTCGACCCTGGCCATGATCCAGATCAGGGCCAGATCGGAAAGGCCGCTGCGCAAATAGCCGCCGCCGACATTGGCGTGCGCACCGGCAAACCACACCTGTTCGACGTGCTGGCCTTCGTTGCGTGCCGTCGGGTCGCCGACCCAGGTGGTCGGCGGGAAGGCTGGGCGTTGTTCGTCAATGGCCAGGGCCTGTAGCCCAACCTCGATCCTGGGATGCAGCATGTTGTCGTGAAATCCGCGCGTCCAGGAGGTGAGTTTGCGCGCCAGACCCGACAGCCCCAAGCCGGCCGGAATGCCGTAGGAGCCGACCGTGTCCCAGACCGCCAGGCATTTCACCAGCGGCGCCGGCCTCGGCACCTCCAGCACCATCTTGTCGATTTCGTATTTGTGTCGGGCCTCTTCGCTATAGCGTTCGCGCGGGCTCAGCCGGTAAAAATTCCAAATGTCCTCCAGGCGGTGAAAGTACTCTTGCCGGGGAATGCCGCGAATTGCGGTAATGACGCCGGCAAGGGCGCGCGCGGTATAGGCGCCGCGCGAGAAGCCAAAGATGTAGATCTCGTCGCCCTCCGCCCAGTTGAGGGTCAAAAACGCCAATCCGCGTTTGACGTTGGCTCGGACGCCAACGCCAAAGACGCCGCCGAGAAAACTGTCGATGGGGCCACCGCTGCCGACGCCGGCGTTGTAATAGACAATTTGGTTGCGGTTCTTTTCATCGGTCGCTTTGACGGCCTGGCCCACCCTGACCACGTTGGTGACCGCGGTAGCATCGGTCAGCGCATTCCAGGTGCCGTCATAGCAAACGACGATGCGTTTCATGGCTCCCCCCTTTTTGAGCGGCCGCGGCGACAGAAGGCGGCGCCGCCGGGTCGCCCAGTCGCGGTCGCAATTCGCGCCGCCCCAAGCAGAATTGTAAGCCTCCCGAGCGTCGGATCGGCAAGCAAGACGCGGCAATAAACCAGCCGCGTGGTATTCCCGGTACATCGCCTCGGCTGGATTGGGGCGCGAGGCGCTGCCGCGATCGCGCGCGCTTTGGCGATGCGGGCGTGAGGATGGCCGCCAAGCCCAGCCGGCGCTGTGCTCGCGGGCACAGTTGGCAACGCTGCGAGCGCCGGCGCGCCCTAGCCAATCGGGCCATGCTGGCCAGCGCGGCCCGATCTGTTGCTTGATCGGGTGGCTTTCGCCGTCAGCGCCGCAATCCGCTCGGCCACAAAGCGTTCCATCAAGTGCGGCGCCGAGGTGCCAAAGGTGCGCATGCGCCCCGTGTGCGCCAGCAGCAGCAGCCCGGCGGCGTGCGCAAAGGTCTCCACCAGCACGATTTTGGCGTCATCGTCTCGAGCCCCCAGGGCCGCGGCGGCGTCGGCGATCGGCGCCAAGGCTGCGAGCAGGGCGGCGTTGAGGACCTCGTCGCGCTCTTTGCCGAGGCCTTGCGGCTTCATGCCGCCGCGAAAGAGATAAAAGCCGAGATCGAGGTCGCGCGGATTGTCGGCGTAGTAGCGAAAGAAGGCCATGGCCGCGGCGCGCAGCCGGTCCTTCGGACCCTTGCTGCGCAAGACCGCGCGCGCCACGGCGGCACCGAGATTGGCGAGCGAGGCGCGCAGGACCTCGGCGTAGATGGCTTCCTTTGACTCGAAGTGAAAATAAAGCGCGGCCGGCGTGTAGCCGGCGGCGGCGGCGATGGCGCGCAGGGAAGCGCCGTCCAGGCCTTCGGCTTCAAATACCTTGCGGGCCGCTTCCAGGATCAAGGCGCGCTTGAGGTCCCTGACGGCCTGTTGCCGATCGTTGCGTTGCTCGATCACCATTGCTCAAGATAGCACACTTGACGCTTTTTTCAACACTGTTAGAATTTATAACGATAGGAAAAGACCGGGCCGGCGGGCGGTAGGAGATTGGCCATGACAGTCAGAATCGAAAAAGCCGAAAAGGTATGGACCATCATTCACGATCGCCCCGAGGCGCGGAACGCCATGGACCCTGCGAGCGCCGAAGCCTTGACGGCGGCCTTTCTCGAATTCGACGCCGATCGCGATGCGGCGGTGGCGGTGTTTTATGGCGCCGGCGGCGCCTTCTGTGCCGGCTGGGACCTTAAGTATGTGAGCACGCTCGACGCCGACTATCCGCTGGGCGAGCTCGATATCCCGGTGGCGGGCCCCAAGGGCAACGGCGGGGAAATTCCACGCGGTCCGCTGGGGCCATCGCGGCTCGAATTGGACAAGCCCGTCATTGCCGCCATCGAGGGTCCCGCCGTTGCCGGCGGCATGGAATTGGGCCTGTGGTGTGATTTCAGGGTGATGGCGGAGGGGTCGTATTTTGGCGTCTACTGTCGGCGCTGGGGCGTGCCGCTGATCGACGGCGGCACCGTGCGGCTGCCGCGGATCGTCGGGCAAGGCCGCGCGCTCGAGATCATCCTCACCGGGCGTCAGGTCCCGGCCCAGGAATGCTTGAACATCGGTTTGTGCGAATATCTGACCCCCAAGGGCGGATCGCGCGCCAAGGCGGAGGAGCTGGCGCACGAGATCGCCCGCTTTCCACAGGTCTGCGTGCGCGCCGATCGGCGCTCGGCGTTGAGAAGCCACGGGCTCAGCGTGCGCGCAGCGCTGATCCAGGAGTGGTACAATGGGCGTGAGGCCTTGAAGGTGGACGGGGTAGCGGGCGCGGGCCGCTTCAAAAGCGGCCTTGGACGCCACGGCGACTTTGCCCGCATTCGCTGATCGACCTTAAATATCCGGCCCGTGCCGCCGATCGAGCGAGCCTCGATGCCATTGCGTCGCGGCGGCGAACCTGCTGGAATTCTTGTGGTTGGCCTGGCGCTCGGCCGGGGCTGGTTTCGACGTTGAGGGGTGCAGTCATGCCGCGCCATTTCGGGATCCTCGTTCCGTCCACCAACACCACCTGTGAGATCGAGTTTTGTCGCCTGCCTGCGGAGCTCCAGGTGCACACCGCCAGGCTCGGCAAGGCCAAGGGCTCGGCATTTTCCCCCAGCCTCGATGCCGATGTCGCTTATCAGTCGCAACTGCTGGGTGAGGCGCGCGTCGAGGTCATCGCCCTGGCGCAGACCTCGGCCAGCCTGTTTGCCGACGACTATGACGAGGTGACGACGCGGCGCATGACGGAGGCATCGGGCGTGCCCGCGTTGACCTCGGCCCAGGCCATCGGCTGGGCCCTTGGCGCGCTCGGCGGGCGGCGGATCGCCATGGTGACGCCCTACTCCGAAGAGGTCATCGCGCGGGCAAAGCGCTACTACGAGACGAAATTCGGCATCGAGGTCGTGGCCTGCGAAAGCCTGGGTGCCAGCAACGCCTACGCGATCGGCAAGATGGACGCGGGCGCGGCGCAAGCCGCCTTCGCCCGCATCGATTCCCCCGAGGTCGAGGCGCTGATGGTGCCGGGCGGCAACTTTCCCACCATGGAGCGGATTGCGGCCTGGGAGCGCCAGTTCGGCAAACCCGTGGTGACGACCAATCAGGCAACGCTGTGGGCGATCCTGCGCAGCATGGGCATTGCCACGCCGCTCGCCGGCAAGGGGCGACTGCTCGAGGCGATGCCGGCAGGCTAGTCCGCGTCGCTCGGGGCGGCTACGCCGCATTTTGCGCCGGCGCCTTTGCGCTTTTCTCGGATCGCCTATAGCACGCCGTGCGAGGCCGCCGATCGCCGAACCGCCGCGCTTGGTTGTCAACAATTATCCGCCCGTAATCTGCCTGATTGAATTTGCCGCCGGCGCCTTGAAGCGGCAAAGTGGGGCTGCGATCGAGTTCGATGAATTTTTGGCATACCGCGAGCCCTGCACCGCCACGAATGTGCGTGCAGGCGCCGGCTGAAGCGGTCGCGCAGATCAATGAGCGATGCCGTGCATGCGGTATTACGACCCAACGGAAAGGCGCCAAACGGTTCTTGGCGGACGTGCAATTGTCAGTCGCGTAAGTGCGTTGCATGAGTGCAAGCGTTCACTCGAAGGACGAACCATGACAGAAATGGACATGGCGAGCGTGCACAAGTTCGCCGCGCATGCGCTGCGGCACCAGCTCGGCGCCGAGACTACGTTTGCCGCATTCTGGGACGCGTATAAGCGCCATTGCGAGACCCAAAACCTCGCGTCGCTTGATGAGAAAGATACGGCGAGCGCGTTGTTGATGCTCACCGATGTAATCGTCGGTGTACGGAGTAGCCGCTGCGTAGCGTTATTGAACGTAGAGTTGAAACAAAGTGCGTGAACGCCCCCGCAAGATAGTCGAGATATCGAGCGCGCTGCGGCATACGCTGTGTGGATAATCTCCGCAAACAAGCGAGCGTCCAAACTGAGGTTCTAAAGTGCCGGCCGGGCCGGCACTAGCTCATCAGGCTTCAATACCCTTCGCCGTCTCACGTCCAGGGCGTGCGATAGTCACGTGCTTGCGCAGCTTACGCGCAAGGCCTGGACCGAAATTAAGCGCCTGCAAGCGCTGCTGAACGCAGGCAAGCGCCTCGCACTTCCGCCTCGGTCGGCGAAAGTCGCTCCAGCCCACACGCGTGCAGGACTGCCTCTGCCCTTTGCACAATGACCCGTGTTGCGTAAATGGCCACGCTGCCGATGCGCTGGGGCCTGTCGTTCGCACCACCAATCTTCTATCCATGTGCACGAGGCCGAACGGTGGTGTCGAATTTTTGTCGTGGGGCATTGAGTGCACAGACGAGGTTTGGACGCCGTTTGTGGTTGCGCCGTGGCTGATCGGGAGGGCTCCCAAGGCAGTTGAGGACAGGGACGAATGGAACATGGACTAGGCAAGCCCGGTCTCAAGCTGACCGAATGGGAGCCATACGCGTCGGCGAAGGGGACGGTCAGCTACGCGCCGGAAATCGTTTTGCCACAGCTCGTCGACATTTGCCCTGGGGACACCGTATCGAATACGTCAACTACCTCCCGCGTTTGCTGCTTGAGCACCGACGCCAGCGGGTGCTCGCCGCGCGGCGGAGGCGAATGCCGTTTTACACCACGCGCGCGATTGTCTGGTGCCGCCGAGGGGAGAAAAGAGCCATGCCCGTGCTGAAACGCGCCGATGCCGAGATTTATTTTGAGGAGTTCGGCGCCGGTTATCCGGTGCTGCTGTTTGCACCGGGCGGCCTTAGGTCGCGCATCGAGATGTGGCACCCGCCGGCACAGGGACCGGCGCGGCCCTGGAACGATTGGACGAACAAGCTTGCCGCGCACTATCGCGTCATCGCCATGGATCAGCGCAATGCCGGGCGTTCACGCGGGGCCATCGCCGCCGATCATGGTTGGCACACCTACGCCGCCGACCAGCTGGCGCTCATGCATGAGCTGGGACACCGGCGCTTCCACACGCTCGGCGGCTGTATCGGTGCGAGCTTCTGCCTCAAGCTTTGTGAGCTGGCACCCGAGCGGGTCAGCGCCGCGGTGCTGCAAAATCCGATCGGGCTCAATCCGCAGGCGCCGAGCTGCTTTCCCGACAGCCACCAAGCCTGGAGCCAAGAACAGCGCGCGGCGCGCGATGATCTCGATGCATCCGCGCTGGCAAGCTTCGGTCGCAATATGTGGGACAAAGACTTCGTCTTCAGCGTCTCGCGCGATGTCGTGCGCCGGCTGTCGGCGCCGTGCCTGGTGCTGCCCGGCAACGATACGCCCCACCCCGCCGTCATCGGCGCCGAACTTGCGCAACTCCTGAGCAACGCGGAGGTGCTCGATCCCTGGAAGGGGCCCAAACATCTCGATCGACAATGCGCGCGCGTGCTCCAGTTCCTCAACACCCACACGCCCAAGGCGGCGGCTTAGGCCTCCGCCGGCGCGGTCTCTTCCTTGGCGAAGTCGAGTTCGACCTTGGCACCGTTGGGATCATGGAAAAATACCTGCCAGACGCCGGCGGCATAACCGCCTTCGGGCACGCGCCGCAGATCGTATTTGATGTTGCGCGCCTTCAGCTTGCCGATGTAGTCGGCCAAACCGGTGGCCGAGAAGGCCATGTGATCGAGCAGCCCCGTCTCCTTGGGGATTTCCGGGCGCTCGATCACGTGCAAGATCGGCTTGCCGTCGTTGTGCAGCCAGCAGCCGGGAAAGGCGAAGTTGGGCCGCGCGCCGGCCTTGAAGCCCAAAATGTCCTCGTAGAAGTTCGCGGTCGCCTTCCAGTCCTTGGTGAGGATGGTGAAGTGGTCCATTTTCTGGATCGGCATCACAATGGTCCTTGTTGCGGTGGCTGACGCTGGGCTTGGCAGCATGACACGGCGCCGCGCGGCTGTGTAGGGGCCGGCGCGGGCCCGCCGGCGGCCGCGGACAGGACAAAGCAAGGCGCGCTGCCAGGGTTTTCAGCGGCTATCGTCATCGGCGGGGCGGGCAAGCGGCGGCGCTCGCCCGAGCAGCGCACGGCCCGGATAGGCGCGCTGGGCGTGCTCAACCAAGGCGTCCCGGAAGGCCTTTACATGGGCTGACAAAAAGCGCTGGGGGTCCCATGCCAGCCTGGTCCACTTGCCGATCGGGACCTGGCGATTGGTGAGCGGCACCGGGCGCAGGCCTCGGCGCGGAAAGCGCACCATTGAGGGCAGGACGGCAATACCGTAGCCGGCCTCCGCGAGCCCAAGCACCGCGTTGGGCGCGCTGCTTTCCAGCCGCACGTTGGGCCTGATATTGGCGGTTTGGCAGGCGGCATCGAACCACTGGCGCGAGGCAAAACTGCGGTTGAGGAGCAGCAGCGGCTCGCCCGCCAGCTTGGCAACGTCGAACGAGCGAGCACGGCTCAGGGGGTGTGCCTCCGGCAGTACGGCAATGACTTGGATTGGATAGAGCAGGCGCCCGCTAAAGCGCGCATCGCCGATGGGAACGTAGGCCAAGTGCACTTCGCCATGGGCCAATCGGGCGATCAGCCCAGCGCCTCCATCTTCCACGACGGCGACCTCGATGCCCGGCTGACGCCGGCGGTATTTGGCAAGGAAGCCGGCGAGCACCGTCTCGATCATGGGTGGGGTGGCGCCAATCTTGATTTGACCGGTCTGGCCGGACTGCAACGCCCGTGCGCGCTCGCGCCAGGACTGGGCTTCAGCCAGCAACCGGCGGGCACGCGGCAGCAGATCCTCGCCCTCCGACGTCAAGCGCAGGCGCCGGCCAACGCGATCAAACAGGAGCATTCCCAGTTCGGCCTCCAACGCATGCATCTGCCGCGAGGCCGCCGGCTGGCTCAGATTGAGCCGGACGGCGGCCCGGGCGACACCGGCGTGGTCGGCAATGGCAACGAAGGTGCGCAGCTGATTGAGGTCCATGCGCTATATTACCGTTTTGCATTGATCCTATTTTATAAATGCATTGGACGAATTAAGCCAGCTTACGGCACAGTGACCACCGCATCGCCCTGTTTCAATTTCGAGGTCGCGCGCATGAGCGCTAACGGTCACGAGCATCGCCTCGATCCGCTGGTCCTCGATCTCATCGAGTGGCTGGTGCCGGGCCCGCGTCCCTATGCCGAGGTGATGGAGGCCTGGCGCACGACGTGTGCCCGCCTGCCGGTCTGGGAGGAGGCGGTCGATCGCGGCCTGGTGGTCAGCGAAATGGTCGCGCCGGGATGCGTGCTGGTGACGGTCACGCCCGCCGGACGCAGCTTTTTTGCGATGCGCAGGCGCGTGCCGTGCTAAAGCCGGGGTTGGCAAATACCGCTTGGCAAGTCCTCCGGCTCGGCCGGTGGCAGCAGAGAAACCCAAGCACGCCAAAGACTTTGAACAAAGCCCGGCCAGACACATGCAGCTCTACGTTACCTTCACGTCCCCTTACGCGCGGCTGGCGCGCATCCTGGTGATCGAAAAAGGACTGAGCCAACGCGTCGCCGTCATCGCCGCGAAGACGCGCACGCTGGCAAGCCCTTACTATGCCATCAATCCGTCGGGGCGCGTGCCCTACCTCATCGACGACGCCGGCGTCGGCATGGAAGACAGCCAGCTCATCTGCGCCTATCTCGATGCGCTCGACGGCGCGCCGCGCTTCCATGCCCTGGCGATCAGCGCCGATTGGGCCTACCGCAGGGCGGAGGCAAGCGCGCGCAGCCTGTGCGACGGCATCTCGGTGTGGGTGCGCGAAATGCATCGCCCCGAAAACGAGCGCTCGCCCACGGTTCTTGCCCACGAAGTTGCCCGCAGCGAACGCCTCGCCGACGTGTTCGAAGGCCAAGTGACCGAACCGTTGTGGACGGGCAGGCCAGCGATGCCACACCTGATCCTTGCGGCCGCGCTCGATGTGGCGCGCAAGCGCGGCGCCGGCGACTTGACGCGCGGGCGCCGCCGGCTCGCCGCTTGGCACCAGAAAATGTCCGAGCTGCCCTCGTTGCAGGCGACGGCCTTGCCTTAGCGCAGGCCCGTGCCAGCACGGGGTTAGCGGCGCAAATTCCAAGGCCGCGCAGCACCGCTGCGCCTGGCCGTTGCGCGACAGGGGGGCCGCTGGCGGCGCCGGCGTGCGCATTGCGCTTGCGTGCGTCGTGGGCATTGGCGCCCGCGAGCGGGCGCGGTTTCAAGCCCCCCATGGTTCAGGTTGCGGCAACGATCGGAACAATTCGACGCTAGCCCGCCTTTGCCCTACTCTCCAACCCGAGGTTGCGTGCGGATAGAAACGCGAACGGCGCCGTTAGCGCCAAGCGTCACCAATACGGGAGTAAACGCCCCATGGACCGTCTGCTGTACCGTCTGCTGTACCGTCTGCCGCTGGTGGCCGTCGCCGTCTTCCCTCTCCTCAGCCCCGAGGTTGCCGCGCAAGGCAACGGCGCGCCACAGTACGTGGTAGAGCCGTTCTGGCCCAAACCGCTGCCCGACGCTTGGATCCTCGGGCAGGTGGCCGGCGTCGCGGTCGATAATGACGACAGCGTCTGGATTATCCACCGCCCCTCGACCCTGGTCGATGATGAAAAGGGCGCGGAAAAGAGCCCGCCGGAGACCCGCTGCTGCAAGGCGGCGCCGCCGGTGCTGCATTTTGCCCCCGACGGCACGCTGTTGGGCAGCTGGGGTGGGCCCGGTGCAGGCTACGAATGGCCGAACACCGAGCACGGCATCCACATTGACAAGCAGGGCGACGTCTGGCTCGCCGGCAACGGCAAGGACGACCACCAGATCCTGAAGTTCACGCCCGATGGCAAGTTCCTGCAGCAGATCGGCAAGGCTGCAACGACCGGCGGCTCCAACAGCAAAACGGCGCTCGGCCGCCCGGCCCACATGGTCACCGATGAGGCCGCCGGCGAGCTCTATGTGGCGGACGGCTATCTTAACCGGCGCATCATCGTGTTCGATGCCAAGACCGGGGCCTATAAGCGACACTGGGGCGCCTATGGCAGCAAGGAGCCGAGCGATGACAAGCTGCCGGCCTACACGCCGGTTGCCCTGGGCGCGCTGTCGAAGTCATTTTCCAATCCCGTGCACTGCGTGCGCCTGTCCCGGGATGGTCTCGTCTATGTCTGTGACCGGGCCAACGACCGCATTCAGGTGTTCCAGAAGGACGGCAGCTTCGTGAAGGAGTTCCAGGTCGAGCCCGAGACCCTGCAGAACGGCTCGGTATGGGACCTAGTGCTGTCCGACGACGGCGCCCAGCGCTACATCTTTGTCGCCGACGGCGCCAACATGCAGATCAGCATCCTCGATCGCCAGAGCGGAGCAACGCTGGGACACTTTGGGCGACCGGGCCGCATGGCCGGCGAATTCAAGTGGGTGCACAACATGGCGATCGACTCGAAGGGCAACCTCTATACGAGCGAGGTGGGCACGGGCCGGCGGGTGCAGAAATTCAAACGCGCCGGAGCGCCGACCAACTAGCCCCGACCAACGAGCCCCGACCAACGCGCCCCACCCACGCCTGCGGGCGGCAGCCCATAAGCGGGCGGCGGGCCCGGCGCCGCGCCAGGCGGTGCATGCTCCGATTTGCG
>Ga0081540_1000690_pt1 | contig 31514 bp, 28 predicted proteins | sample TabmetS2T1R1_FD_71024 | JGI IMG/M metagenome (GOLD analysis project Ga0081540, IMG submission 71024) | Tabebuia heterophylla rhizosphere microbial communities from the University of Puerto Rico - S2T1R1 | ecosystem: Host-associated > Plants > Roots > Rhizosphere ...
GGACCGACAGCGTGAACAGGCGGCGGTTGGTGATCTCCGTCATGCGGCCGGCGATCTCGTCCTGCAGCAGCCGCGCGCGCTCATAGATCGCGCTGAACTCGTAATCGAGCGCGTCGAACTTCTGCGCCAGCTTGCGCATCGCCGACAGCAGGGTTTCGGACTTTATGTCCTCGCGCGTCTCCAGGCGGTGAAACAGCGCCCGGATCTGCGACAATTGCCGCCGCGTGCGGATCGCCTGCAGGCGCACGCGGCCGAGCCGCAATCGCTCGTCGTCGACCTCGTCGTGCAGCACATGATTCTCGACGATGTCGAGCTCGTCACCGAGGCCCGCCGAATAGCGTCCGATCACATCGGCGAACTGGTCGACGATCGCATCGAACAGCGAAACGGGGGTGGGAAACTTGCGGCCGCTGTCGATCGCACGCCGCGTCAGCTCGATCGCGCGCAGCGGCTTGCGCCGCGCGGTGATCATCAGCCTTGGCGAGATCGCAAAGTGCACCCGCAGGAGATCGTCCCCCTCCTGCAGGAACTCCTGATGCAGATCGGGCAGAACGCCGGCGATCTCCTCGTTGAAGATATCGAGGCGGATATGCTCGTCGGCGTCGAGCAAGGTCTCGCGCGCGACTTCGGACAACGACGCGTTGGCGGCAAGCCAGTCGAGGCAGCGACGGTTGGACAGGTTGACATGCAGCCACAGCCAGCCGCGCGGATCGGTGAGTTCCATATTGAGGTTGGCGACGTCGAGCTTCGTCGCGGAGCCGTCGCCCGCGAAGCGATAGGCGGAGATGATGCCGATGTCGGCGAGAGGCTGGTCCATCCGTTAAGGCCGTTGCTGGTGCGAAGCAGGCAATGCGTCAACGCAGTGACAAGCTTATGCCGACTACACCCCATCGAAGCTTCGGGGACAAGCTCTTGCTTCAACTGGGCAGTTCACTCCGCCGCGATCTGGCGCGGCGCGGGCGGCGGGTTGACTAGGTCGGCAGCCAATTGCATGTAGCGGGCCTTGGCGTCAGCGATCGCCTTTTCCTTCACCGGGCCGTAGCCGCGGATGCGGTCGGGCAGCGAGAGAAGTTCGGCGGCGACGTCGACGTTGGCCGGCGACAGCAGGCCGAGCACGGTTCCGACATCCTTCTCGTAACCCGCGATCAGGTCGCGCTCGATCTTGCGGTCGGCGCTGTAGCCAAAGATGTCGAACGGCGTGCCGCGCAGGAACCGCAGCCTTGCCAGCGTCCGGAACACCGGCATCATCCACGCCCCGAAGGCGCGCTTCTTCGGCCGGCCCAGCGCGTCGCGGCCGCCGCCGAGAATCGGCGGCGCGAGGTTGAAGCTGAACTTGAGATCGCCCTCGAACTGGTCGCGAAGCTGCTTTTCGAACCGGCCGTCGCTGAACAGCCGCGCCACCTCGTACTCGTCCTTGTAGGCGAGCAGTTTGGCGTAGTTGATCGCAACCGCGCGCGGGAGCGCATCGTCGAAACCGCCCTGCCTCGCGGCGTCGCGGACCTGCGTCACCAGGGTGCGGTAACGGGCGGCGAGTTTCTCGTCCTGGTACGCGGTCAGGTGCGCGCTGCGGTGGGCGATGATCTCATCGAGCGACATCGCGTCCAGCGTCCTGGGCGCCACCACCTCGTCCTGGCCCTTCATCATCGCTTCGAGCCGCGCCGGGTCGGCCGCGGCCAGACGGCCGAGTTGGAAGGCCTGCGTGTTCATCTTGATCGACACGCCGTTGACCTCGATGGCCTGCAGAATCGCCTTTGCCGAGAGCGGCAGCAGGCCCTTCTGATAGGCATAGCCCAGCATCATGATGTTGGTGGCGATGGAATCGCCAAGCAACGTTTCGGCAGGCGTAGTGAAATCGAAGAACGAGGAATCCTTGCGCAGTTCGGTTTCCAGCACGTGGTTGAGCTTGCGGTTCTGGAAATTGAAATCGCGGTTGAGGATGAAGTCGGCGGTCGGGATCAGGTGCGTGTTGATGACACCAGCGGTGCGGCTGGCGTCGCAGAGCGTGATGGTGTCCTTGGCGGCGGCCACCACCTCGTCGGCGGCCATCACGAGATCGGCGGTGCCGGTGACGATGCGCGAACAGGTGACGTCGGCGGTGTGCTCGGAGAGGCGAACGTGGCTGAGCACCGCCCCGCCCTTTTGCGCCAGCCCCGACATGTCGAGGATCATGCTGGCCTTGCCCTCGATATGGGCGGCCATGCCGAGCAGCGCGCCGATGGTCAGCACACCGGTGCCGCCGACGCCGCCGACCGCGATGTTGTAGGGCCGCTCCAGCGAGGGATAAGACGCGGGCTCCGGCAGCTCACCGATATTGCCGAGATCGGGCGGCGCGCGGCGGCGCAGCTTGCCGCCGTCGACGGTGACGAAGGACGGGCAGAAGCCCTTGAGGCAGGAATAGTCCTTGTTGCAGGTCGACTGGTTGATGGTGCGCTTGCGCCCCATCTCGGTCTCCAGCGGCTCGACCGAAATGCAGTTCGACTGCACCGAGCAATCGCCGCAGCCCTCGCAGACCGCCGGATTGATCAGCACGCGGCGCGCTGGATCTTCCATTAGGCCGCGCTTGCGGCGGCGGCGCTTTTCGGCGGCGCAGGTCTGCACGAACACGATCGCCGAGGTGCCCTTGAGCGTGCGACAGGTCTTCTGGACCGCGTCGAGCTCGTCGCGATGCGCGACCTTGACGCCGGGCGCGATGTCGGACGCCGGATAGGCGCCTGGGTTTTCCGACACGAGGTAGATGTTGCGGATGCCTTCGGAGTGAAGCTGGAAGGTGATCTGCTGCGGCGACAACTCGCCGTCGACATGCTGGCCGCCGGTCATCGCGGTCGCGTCGTTGTAGAGGATCTTGTAGGTGATGTTGGCGCCAGAGGCGATCGCCTGCCGGATCGCGAGACTGCCGGAGTGGAAGTAGGTCCCGTCGCCGAGATTGGCGAACACGTGCTCTTCCTTGGTGAAGGGGGCGACGCCGACCCACGGCACGCCCTCGCCTCCCATGTGGGTGTAGGTCTCGGTGTTGCGGTCCATCCACAGCGCCATGAAGTGGCAGCCGATGCCGGCGAAGGCGCGGCTGCCCTCGGGCACCTTGGTCGAGGAATTGTGCGGACAGCCCGAGCAGAAATACGGCGTGCGGGTGACCGGGGCCACCGCCTGCATTTGGGTCGCCTGTCGGCCATTGAACCAGTCGGCCTTGGCGCGCAGCATCGCGGCGATTTCGGGATTGAGGTTTAGTCGAAGCAGACGCTCGGTCAGCGAGCTGGCAAGCGAGGCGACGGAAAGTTCGGCGGCGAAAGTGAGAAAACGTTTGTCGTGGTCGTCCATCTTGCCGATGATGCGGGGACGGACATCGTCGCGCCAGTTGAACAGTTCCTGCTTCACCTGATTTTCGACGATCTCGCGGCGTTCCTCGACGATGAAGATCTCCTCGAGGCCGACGGCGAAGTTGCGGACTCCTTCCGGCTCCAGCGGCCAGGGCATGCCGATCTTGTAAAGGCGAAGTCCGATCTTGGCGGCGACCTCCTCGGTGATGCCGAGTTCGCGCAGCGCCTGGCGGATGTCCTCATAGCTCTTGCCGGAGGCCATGATGCCGTAGCGCGCATTCGGCGAATCCATGGTGATGCGGTTGATCTTGTTGGCGCGGGCAAAGGCGATCGCGGCGTAACCCTTGTAGTCCTGCAGGCGCAGGTCCTGCGCATAGCGGTCGTCGGGCCAGCGCAGATTGAGGCCGCCCGGCGGCATCTCGAAATCGGTTGGAATTGCGAACGGCGTCATCTCGTCGGTGAGGTCGATCTCGGCCGTGGTCTCCACGGTCTCGGTGATCACCTTCATGCCGACCCAGCAGCCGGAGTAGCGCGACATCGCGATACCCAACAGGCCCATCTCGATCATCTCGTGGATGCTGGAGGGATAGAGATAGGGCATCAGCGCGGAGATGAAGGCGTGGTCGGACTGATGCGGAACGGTGGAAGATTTTGCACCATGGTCGTCGCCGGCCAGACACAGCACGCCGCCGTTCTTCGCCGAGCCTGCGGTGTTGCCGTGCCGGAACACGTCGCCGCAGCGGTCGACGCCGGGGCCCTTGCCGTACCAGATGCCGACGACGCCGTCATATTTGGCGCCGGGCGAAAGGTTGAGCTGCTGCGAGCCCCAGATCGCGGTCGCGGCGAGGTCCTCGTTCACGCCGGGCTGGAACTTGATGTTGTACTGCTCGAGATGCTTGCGGGCGGCGAAGAGCTGCTGGTCGTAGCCGCCAAGCGGCGAGCCGCGGTAGCCGGAGATGAAGCCTGCGGTGTTCAGCCCGGCGGCGCGATCGCGGCGGATCTGCGCCATCGGCAGGCGGACCAGCGCCTGAATGCCGGTCATGAAGACATGGCCGGAGCCCTGGGTGTATTTCTGATCGAGACTGATCGGACCTTGGTTGATTCCCATCTAAGCCCTCTTTGCCAGCCGCCCGGAGCGTTTCGCGATGCCGTTATTTAGCTAAGCATCTGAACTCATTAGAACCAGTCTATGTCGGATTTTTCGACCTGCGCACTACAAATATCGGCAACGCGGCCGTGACTGCAAAGTTCGCAATTTCGTGCCGGAAGCGGCAGCGGCGCATTTCGGTTTGTGTCGTCTGCGAGCCCCGGCGCGAAATGGCATGACGCCTCCGCACGTCTCGTTTTCGCGCTATAACGCCGTCGGAGGCCAAATGGTGCAGGGACGACGTCGGACCAAGCGGGCGATTCTCGCTTTCATGCTTTTGTGCACTGCGCTCGCAACCGGCGACGGCATTGGACAGTCCGGCGAGCAGCCCAAGGCCGAACCGGCGGCGGAAGACATCGCGCGCGGCAAGGCGCTGGTCGAGGCCGGCGACTGCGCGAGTTGCCATACCGCCGATCCCGCAAAGCCGTTCGCCGGAGGAAAGCGGATCGACACGCCCTTTGGCGGCATCTATTCGCCAAATCTGACACCCGACCATGAAACCGGCCTCGGAAACTGGAGTGACGACGAGTTCTATCGCGCGTTGCGGTTTGGCGTGGCGCCTGACGGCTCGCGGTATTATCCGGCCTTCCCCTATCCGAACTTCACGAAACTTACGCGTCAGGACATTCTGGCCATCCGCGCCTATCTGGCGACGCTGACGCCGGTCAAAAATCCGCCGCGCGCGACCGAACTGCGCTGGCCGCTGAACTATCGCTTCCTGATGCGCGGCTGGAACTGGCTGTTCTTCAAGCCGGGCATCCTGATGCCTGACCAGCAAAAGAGCACGGAGTGGAATCGCGGGCGTTACCTGGTTGAGGGCGTCGCCCATTGCGGCGCCTGCCATACGCCGAAGAACATGTTCGGTGCGGACAAGCGCGGCCACGCCTACGGCGGCGGGCCGGTCGCGGGCATGTTCGCGCCACGGCTGGATGGCGCGGAGCGCAGCGGCCTGAAATCGTGGAGCGTGGACGACATCGCCGAATATCTGCAGAGCGGCCGCAACGGCAGGAGCCACGCCGGCGAACTGATGTCCGAGGTCGTGGTCAATTCGACGTCAAAGATGAGCGATGCGGATGTCAGGGCCATCGCAGTCTACCTGAAGGACCTGCCGGCGCTCGCGCCGGAGCTGAAGGTCGTTCCGCCGCCGCCGGCGTTGCTGGCCGCGGGCAAAAAACTCTACAACGGCGCCTGCGTTGCCTGCCACGAGAGCGACGGCTCGGGCGCGCCGCGGATCTATCCGCCGCTGCCCGGCAACGCCAATCTGCAATCGGCCGATCCCGCTTCGACGCTGCGCATCATCCTCGACGGCGCGCAGACCGTGACCACGCCGCGCGCGCCGAACAAGGGATCGATGCCGGGATATGCGGTTAAAATGACCGACCGGGAAATTGCTGATGTGACGAACTACATCCGCAATTCCTGGGGCAATGCCGCGCCGCTCGTGACGGCGGATGAGGTCGCGAAGGCGCGGCGGACAAAATAGCAAACGCACTGCCTGCTCAACGCTGATCGCCACTGAAAACGAATTTCGGCATTTCCCATTTGTAGCGGATCGCAAGCAGGCGCAGCGTCAGGCCGAACGCAAAAGTCAGCGCGGTCCAGAGCTGGGCGTTGAGGTTGAGGCCGAAGGCGGTGGCGTAGAACAGGCCGGTCAGCACGGAGACGCTGGCGTAGAGTTCGGCGCGGAACAGTAGCGGCACGTCGTTGCAGAGGATGTCGCGCAGCACGCCGCCGGCGCAACCCGTGATCATGCCCGCCACGATCACGATCGGCAGCGAAGCGTTCATCTGCCAGGCGACATCGCAGCCGGCCATGGTGAACACCACGAGCCCGATCGCATCCAGCACCAGAAAGGCGAGATTGAGCCGGTGCACATGCCGCGCGACCAGGATGGTCACGAATGCCGCGACTGCGGTCAGCGCAAGAAGCGACGGGTTTTGTACCCAGACCAGCGGATAATGTCCGAGCAACACATCACGGATGGTGCCGCCGCCGAGCGCGGTGATGCAGCCGAGCATGCAGACGCCGGCCCAATCCATGCTGCGCCGGCCCGCCGCGAGCGCTGCGGTCATCGCCTGCGCCGTCAGCGCCACATAGGAGAGCACGTGCAGGACCGTATCGCTGGGCGGCAAATTCCACATCGGCAACCCCGGGGCATTGGGAACCGAGAATCACCGGTTCCATCATGAACGAGTTGCAACATTGGCCCGGAACATCCGCGTGCGCCAGCCATTGTCCCCCCACTAAGGTCGGGGGTGCAAGCAGAGGAACCGAATTCATGGCATACCAACCCAATCCGAACGATCCCTATCGCGCCGGACTGAGTGAGGAAGAACTCCGTCATCAGACGCGTCTCAATAGTCTCGACAACGAGCTGCAGGCCGACCCCGAGCTCGCCGAAGGGCCCGCCAGCGGCATGAAGATCGCGATGTTTGCGATCGCGATCGCGGTGGTGATGGGCGCGCTGTTCTATGGCTTGAACAACACCAGCGTGGAGCGCGCCGGCACGACGCCACCCAGCCAGACGGCGCAGACTCAGCCGGCCAACCCCACGGCGCCTCCGGGCATGCGCGACGTGACGCCGAAGGCCAACACCGAGCCGGGGACGACCACCGGCGCCGCGACCAATCGCCCGACGCCGCCGTCGCCGAACCCGAGCGGCACGGAAGTCGATCGCTCCAAGCAGTAAAGCAGACCCACACGCTAAAGCAGCGGACCCAGGGTCCGCTGCTTTTTTGTCGGCCTTGTGTGAGCATGACCTGCGCGCAAATGCCCATCAGTCTACTGGCGTAGATGGGTGGTGCAGCAAGGAGACTCAGGTCTCCAGGGCCGCGCGAACGGCGGTGGCTAACTCAGCAGGAAGAAATGGCTTGCGCAAGAACGGCGCGGAACCTGTTGCCGCCTCCAAAGCTGCAGAGTCGGCGTAACCGCTGACGAACAGGATCGGCAACGATGGCTGCACCGCTCTTGCCGCCTTCACGACGTCCGCCCCGTTGGTTCCCGGCATCGAGAAGTCGATGATCATCAACTGCGGATTCACCGCCTTTTGCATCGCAAGCGCAGCATCACCATGCTCCGCCTCATGAACCACATATCCGATGTCGGACAGGAAGCTGACCATGATCGCGCGGACGTCATGATCGTCATCCACGACCAGAATTCTTTCGGCGTTACCGTTCTCGGCCGATTCAAGAAGCTCGGTGCTCACATTCGCTGCCGAACTCGCCCGGCGCAGCAACAGCCGGATCGCGGTGCCCTTGCCTACCTCGCTCTTGATTTCGACGTCGCCACCCATCTGGCGTACGAGGCCGTATACCTGCGAAAGGCCCAGGCCGGTACCTTTGCCTGCCGGCTTGGTCGTAAAGAAGGGATCGAAGGCGCGAGAGATGACATTGGGGGGCATGCCGGTTCCGGTATCGGTCACGGTCACGGTCACTCTGGATTCGTTGGCGATGTCGCACGCCGTCGCAATCGTGAGCGTGCCGCCATCCGGCATTGCATCCCGGGCATTAATCGCCAGGTTCAGAATGCTCACTTCGAGCTGGTTGCCGTCGGCAACAACAAACGGGCCACTCGGATCGAGATCTGTTGCGATCGCGATATGTGCACCGAGGGACTGGTTGAGCAATTCGTACATCCCCTCGAGAAGTCGGTTGATATGGATCGACTCCGTCGCAAGCTTCTGGGTCCTGGAGAAGGCCAGCAATTGCGCCGTCAGCTTGGAGCCGCGCTCGGCGGCCTTAAAGGCCCGTTCGGCGAGCTTTGCGATGCGAGGTTCGGTTGCGCGACCGCGGATCAGGTCGAGATTGCCGACGACAGCGGTGAGCAGATTGTTGAAATCGTGGGCGAGGCCGCCGGTCAATTGCCCCACCGCTTCCATCTTCTGGGCCTGCAGCAATTCGGATTCGGCCTTCTGACGCTGCGCCATTTCCTGACGCAATTTTCTGTTGGCCTCCTCCAATTCCGCCGTACGCTCCTGCACTTGCTTATCCAGCGTGGAATTCAGCGCGCGCAGCGCATCCTCGGAGCGGCGAACGCGCAGCAGGGCGTTGATCGCAGCGGCAAGTTCGAGCGGCTCGGCAGGCTGAACGAGATAGGAGTCGGCGCCGGCGTTCAGCCCAAGGACGCGATGCTCCGACGTCGTGAACGTTGCCGACGTCTGCAGCACCATTACTTGCGGCCACTTTCTCTTGATGAACGCGCATACTTCGTAGCCGCTGATGTCAGGCAACTGGACATCCAGCAGAACGACCGGCGGCTTGTGCTGCTCGATCAGACGAAGCGCTTCCGCGCCGGTGCGTGCCTCGATGACTTTGAAACCGCCGGCCTGCAAGTCGCGCGTTTTCACGTAGCGCTGGGCTTCCAGATCATCCACATTGAGAACGAGGACCCCGTCGTCCGTGCTCATGAGGCCCCCTGAACCGCATCACGCAAGAACGACGAGACACTTTCCCGGGAGATCGCATTCTTGGAAATCAGCCTGATGTGCTCGGGCACACGCGACCGCAGCGTTGCATCGATCGTCATCGAAGTCGAGACGACGACGGGAATGGAGCTGGTGCGTTTGTCGGCCGCGAGTTCCTGCAATACGGTGAAGCCGTCCACCGCCGGCATCTGCAGGTCCAGAATAATCACGTCAGGCTTCTTCTCGCGCGCAAGCTTCAGTCCCTCCTCGCCGCCATCCGCCTCCATGAATTCGTAACGCGACTCGTTGCCCACGATCTGCCGCAGGACATAGCGGAAGGTCTCATCGTCATCGATCAGCAGCACAGACTTGCTGCCATCGGCGTGGGGCGCGAGCGCTTCGCGGTCCGACCCGCCCAGGGAAACAGGAAGGGTGAGCGAGAAAACCGAGCCTTGTCCCTGAACGCTCTCGACGGTGAGGTCGCCGCCCAGCAGCCTCGCCAATGAGCGCGACAGCGGCAGGCCGAGGCCGGTGCCTTTCACCTTTTTCTGCAGCTTTGTATCGATTTGAGAGAATTCCTCGAAGATGCGCTCATGGTGCTCGGGCGCGATCCCAATTCCGGTGTCGCGGACGCTGAAGACGACGCTTTCCTTGTCATCGCTCAGCCGCGCCGTCACCCGAACCTCGCCCTGTTCGGTGAATTTCAGCGCGTTGGAAATCAGATTGCGCAGAACCTGCGCGACTTTCGCTTCGTCGGTGAAAAGCGGCGGCAAATCCGGCGAAGGATCGAACAGCAGCTCGACAAGCGCGCTGGTCAACAGCGGCTTCAACGCACCTCGCAGCGCGCCGAACAGGCTCGTAACCGCGAAGCGTTCGGCCCTGACCTCCGCCTTGCCGGCTTCGACCTTGGCGAGGTCGAGCATGTCGTTCACCAGTTCAAGCAGGCTTTCGGCGGAACGCCTGATATAGCCGACCTGACGCTCCTGTTCGGGGGTGAGATCTCCATCGATCCGGTCAAGCAGCAGGCGCGACAGCGCCAGCACCGAATTCAAGGGAGTCCTGAATTCGTGGCTCATGTTCGACAGGAATCGGGTCTTGAGCTCGCTGGCTTGCCGCAACTGTTCGGCGCGGCCGTCAAGTTCGGCATAGAGCGCCACGACGCCGCGATTGGTGTCGCCAAGCTCCTCGTTGAGTTGCTTGCTTTCCTCTTCCTTGCGGCGCAGTTCTTCCAGGCTCTGCATCAGCTCGCGGTTTTGCTCGCGCAAGGCCGTGAGTGGATCGGACGATGTCTCCTTTTTCAGGCTCGATGCGATCTCGGTCAGTTTGGCGCGCGGCCACGGCGCAACGCGGTGCGGCAGCCTTTGCCCCACCTCGACCGTGGTGCCTTTGCCGGGCTTTGAATCGATCTTGAACGTATCCATCAGGCGGCGTGCCCCGACAAGACCGAGGCCCATGCCGCTCGGTGAGCGGTACTGACCATCCAGAACGAGTTGAAGGTGCGCGATGCCGGGGCCGTTATCGCATATGCGCACGGCGAAACGCTGCGGCGTGGTCTCGGCATCGAGGACGAACTCGGCGCGTCCGCCGCCCGCGTAGCCGTAGGCGTTGCGCGCGAGTTCCGAAACCGCGGTAGCAATACGGGTTTGATCCTGCCGATCGAATCCCAGTGATTCAGCAACGCGATGCGCGCGCTGACGAACCGCGACGACATCGGCTTCATTCTCGATCGGAACGGTCACGATGGACCAGAGTTTTGAGGACGCGGCCATGGTTCCTACCACCTTGCCACGAGCACCGTCGCGTCGTCGCGATGCCGGGTGAAATCACGATAAAGGATGCCTGCGATCAACGAAGGGTGCAATCTGGCCAGGTTCGGGTAGCGATCGATCGCCCAACTCGTAGCGAGACCGTCGGAGTACAGGATCACCAGTCCTTGCTCGAACGCATAGTCGAAGGTCTGGATCTTGCGGGCATTAAAGCCCGCAGTGCCGACCATCGACACCATGCGCCTGGTCTCGTTGCTGGCGACGATGATGCCTGCGACATTGCCGATGCCTGAAAACGCGATTTTTCGTGCGGCCGGGTCAAAGCGTGCGATGGATACGGCCGCACCGCGTGTCGCGCGCAGTCCGCTATGGACGTAGTCGATGAGATTGGCCACGGTATGCCCGTTGTAGCGGTGAAACAGCCGGACGGCCTCGACCGCCGCTTCAGCTGCCTCCGGCCCGTGGCCGAGTCCGTCGGCGAGAAGCAGTGTCCGGATATTGCCGTTGTTGGAGACACTCCAGGCGTCGCCGCAAACATCCTGGCCTGCCTTGGCGACCGAGACGCCGCCCCACGTCGGGGCGGTTGGTGGCTTGCTCGAAGCCGGCTTTCCCGGCGCCACGCGGGCCAGCACAGCCGTACCCAGCCCCGGCCATGACCCGATGTCGACAAAATGCGACTGCCGTATCACGGAGCCAAGCCCATGACCGGCGGTGCCGGCGCTGGAGTATCCGTCTTCCAGGCATGCCGCGACGTTGTTCATGCCGGCTCCCTTGTCGAGAGCCAGTACTTCGATACCTTGGCCTTCGTTGTCGTCATAAGTGCCAACGAGTATTTCGCCGCCCGAACCGTGCTTGACGAGGTTGGTGGAAAGCTCGGTCGCGATGAGGGCGAGCTTTCCAGTATCGGTCTCCGTAAAGCCTATCCGCCGCGCAAGATCGCTTGCTGCGCGCCTTGCCTCCGCGACGCCGCTCTGGTCATTGACGCCAACGGACTTCATCATTCACTTCCAACGCGCAATTGATACTTTGGTGCCTTCGCCGAGCTTTGACTCGATGGAGAATTCGTTGGACAGCCGCTTGGCGCCGCCGAGCCCGAGCCCCATACCCTTGCCGGATGTGAAGCCGTCCTTCAGGGCCTGTTCGACGTCCGCGATTCCGGGACCCTTGTCGTCGAAGGTAAGCCGCAGGCCGCGACGACCGCCCTGTTCGACGATTTCCACGGTGACCTGCCCGCCACCCCCATAGTCCAGCGTATTGCGCGCAAGTTCGCTCGATGCGGTGACGATTTTGGTCTGGTCGACCAGGCTGAGCCCAACCTCGACAGCCAGGGATCGGGTCAGTTGCCTGACCCGAACCACATCGTCGGAGAGCCTGATCTCAAGACGCTCAGTCTTTGTCGTCGGCATCGTCTGCCTCCGACTCGGAGAGGCGGCTTTGAATCATTGCCATGCCGCGCTCGACATTCAGCGCGGTCTTCACGCCGGTCAGCGACAGGCCCAGTTCGACCAGGGTAATGGCTACCGCGGGCCGCATGCCGACAACGACCGTGTCCGCGTCGAGGATGCGCGAGACCGCAGCAATATTGTCCAGCATACGGCCGATGAAACTGTCGACGATCTCAAGCGCCGAAATATCGATCAGCACGCCGCGCGCATTGTGCGCGACGATTTTGGCGGTCAGGTCTTCTTCCAGCGCCGTTGCCAGGCGGTCGTGCATGTCGACCTGAATCGTGACGAGAAGCGCGTTCCCGAACTTGAGAATAGGAATGCGGTCCATGGTCAGGTTTCCTGGCCGCCGATCTTCTTGTTCTCCAGTGCGGCCGTTTTCACCTTGACGACCGCGCGTCCCGTCTGCCGGAGCGCCAGGGAAAGGGCATCTGCCAGGGTTGCCTTCGAGATCACATTCAATTCGACGCCGAGATGCACCATCGTCTGGGCGATCTGCGGCCTGATACCGCTGATCATGCAATCCGCGCCCATCAACCGGGCGGCAGCAACTGTCTTCAAAAGATGCTGCGCCGTCAGCGTATCGACGGTGGGGACGCCGGTAATGTCGATGATGGCGATTTCCGCCTCATCGTCCACGATCGTTTGCAGCAGGTTCTCCATCACCACCTGCGTCCGCTGGCTATCGAGCGTGCCGATCAGAGGCAACGCCAGGATGCCGTCCCACAACTTTACGACCGGAGTCGAAAGCTCCGCGATCTCGCGCTGCTGGCGGACGATGACCTCCTCGCGGCTCTTCTGGAATATCTCCAGCGTAAACAGGCCGAGTTCATCGAGCAGGAGCGTTGTTGACCATACGGTCGATGCAATCTGGTCCGCCGACAACTTCTTGTCTCGGTTCAACGCGTTGAAGAGCGGTTCCTTGAGCGAAAAGATGAACCTGGCCGTTTCGCTGGGCGAAAAGCCCTGCAAGGCGCGCGATCGCGAAAGCTCTGCGAGCATGGCCTTGGCAGGTTCGTAGGCCGGATCGGAGACGTCGCTACCTCCCTTGCCCAGCGCGTCACGAAGCAGGTGGAGGAAGTTTCTGGACTGCGACTGCAATTCGCCTTCGGAAATTCGGCCGATGTGGAGCGTGCCGGCCTTCTTTTGCAATTCCATCCATTCGGGAAGAATAGTCTGCTCGTTCCGGGAAACGAGTGATGCGATATCGCTTCCTACCTGCCTATCCATAGACTGCCTCCGTACGTCACAAAACACACGCCAGCCGCGCCTTTAGCTCGACCGGGAAAACTTGGCAATGCAGCGACTCCGCACCGCGTTGAATCGGTTAATCTTTCTGGTATGCGGCCGAGGTATGTGCTCCGGCCCGCGCCTTTTGCCCCAATGTTCCGCCACAACGCCTGATGGAACCCTTGGTTCCATTTACCGAAAGCTAATCTGATGAGCACCGGGGCTGGTCTATCTCGCGGAGAGCCTGCTCCAGCTTGCGATCCTTGCCTGCAGACTTTCGACGGTTGCCTCAGGATGAGGCACCCAGTGGCTGGGATGCTGGGGCGTGCACCGGAGTTCGCGAGCGCGCTACACGCAAATATCGTTCCTCACCCGGAGCTTTTGGGAACAGCGCGAGTTTCAGCCGTCGGCTGCGGCAATTCTGTTAGATATGCGCCGTCGCTCCGCAACCTACGGTTAGGCTCTATCTTCGGGCGGCAGGCCCCTGAAGAAAAGCGATCGCCAGCGCGGGAAGCGGAGCCTCCCGCGTCAGCGCGCATACCTCCAGTCGGCTTATTGAGTACGCGCCCTAGCTGAACATCTTGTTGAGTTCGCCGCCGGGGTGACCGTTGGCGAATTCGGTGAACGTCCCCTGCTCCGCCATCTCCTTCGATGCCTTCATGAAGCCGGCCCACGCCATCCGCGCAAGCGAACCGCCGACGCTGATGCGCCGCACGCCGAGTTCGGAGGCCACCTTCAGCGACGGGCCGGCCGCGCCGACCAGGAGATTGACGGGCTTCGGATGGACTGCTTTCACCACGGCCGAAATCTCGTCTGCGGTCGCGATGCCGGGGGAATAGAGGCAATCGGCGCCGGCCTCGGCATAGGCAGTGAGCCGGTCGATCACGAGCTTCAGATCCTTCTGTCCGCGCAAGAACGCCTCGCAGCGGCCGGTGAGCAGGACGCCGCTATTGTCGGCGTCGATCGCCTTGCGCGCCGCCCTGATGCGATCAACGGCAAGCTCACGATCGAACAGCGGCTTTGCGTTGTCCCCCGTGAAATCCTCGATCGACAGGCCGGCGACGCCGGTCTTCACGGCGCGCGCGACATTGACGCTGACCTTGTCCGGTTCGTGCGCGAAGCCGTCCTCGAAGTCGGCATTAACGGGGATATCGACCGCGGCGCAGATCGCAGCGAGATGGTCGCAGACGTCATCGACGGTGACGCGGTTGTCGGCCTTGCCAATCGTCCAGGCAAATCCGGCGCTGGTGGACGCCAGCGCCTTGAAGCCGAGATGCTGCAAGGCCTTCGCGCTACCGACATCGAAGGGATTGGGGATGATGAAGCATCCGCTCTCGTGCAATTTCTTGAATGCGGCGCGTTTGTCAGCAGTTGTCAGCATGGTCGCTCCCTGTCGTGTTTGATGGCGCCCGCGTACATAGGTGCGCAACGCCTGCTCCGCCAGACGTTCATGCCACGACCTTGCGCAGGAACGTCCGCTCTTCCGCGAGAATGAACTGGTTCTCTTCGGCGAAATTGAAATTGGCCATGCCTTCCTTGTCCGCGCGCAGCCGGGCGCGGTAGCTCTCATAGGCGGCAAGGCTGTCGAAGGAGATCAGCGCGAAGGCGATGTTGTTGGTGCCCTCGTGCGGCATCCAGTAGCCGATGAGGTCGCCGCCGCATTTCGGGATGATGGTGAGCCAGTTTTTCGCGTATTCCTCGAACTTCGCGCGCTTGAAAGGATCGAGCTGATAGCGGATGAAAACGGTGATGGGCATTGTGGGGCTCCGATGTTTGCAGCCGTCATTGCGAGCACAAGCGAAGCAATCCATCGCGCCGCAAGCGGATAGATGGATTGCTTCGTCGCTGCGCTCCTCGCAATGACGGTGAGAACAATACCCCCTTGCCTCACCGCAATGCTTCGGCTAACATCGAACTATGAAAGCAGGTCCAGACATCGCCATGGTCGCTTCGCTGGTCGGCGATCCCGCGCGCTCCAACATGCTTACCGCGCTGATGACCGGCCGCGCGCTGACCGCGAGCGAGTTGGCGCACCAGGCCGGCATCACGCCGCAGACCGCGAGTTCGCATCTGGCGAAACTCGAGGCCGGCGGGCTGATCGAGCCGGAGAAACAGGGCCGTCACCGCTACTACCGCCTCACCGGCCCCGACGTCGCGCATGTGCTCGAGGGGCTGGCAGGCCTTGCCGAGCGCGCCGGCCACACCCGCGTTCGCACCGGGCCGAAGGAGCCGGCGCTGCGCCGCGCGCGAATCTGCTACGACCACCTCGCCGGCGATCTCGGCGTGCAGATGCTCGACAGCATGCGGCGGCAGAAACTGGTCCGGCAAAGCAAGCAGGCGATCGAACTGACCGGCGAAGGCAAGCGCTTCATGGCAAGCGCGCTGCAGATCGATGCGGACGCGCTGGTGCATCCGCGCCGGCCGGTATGCAAGGCCTGCCTCGACTGGAGCGAGCGGCGGCATCACCTCGCCGGCACGCTGGGCGCGGCGATGATGAACCGCTTCACCGAACTGAACTGGGCCGCGCGCGATCCGACGCCGGGCAGCCGCGTCGTCAATTTCACCCGCACCGGCGAGAAGCGGTTCGCGGCGCTGTTCGGCAACAGCGAAGAGGCGGCTGCGTAACGCCTGATGATGCGGGCCTGATCTCCGCAAATTGTGAAGCGCGGCCCGCTTTACCGCGCGCTTTCGTCGCATCCATAAAGCGGGGCCTGTCACATGGAGTGCACGATGCGACGTATGATCTTTATTCTATTGTCGGTGTTTCTGAGCGGCGTTGCGTGCGCGCAAGCGGCCGAGCCTCCGCGCGAACCTTACGGCATTGGCCTCGAGGGCTTCGCCTATCCCTACCCTGTCAACCTGTTGCCGCTGGTGAACGACGGCGAACAGGTGCGGATGGCCTATATGGACGTCGCCCCGGCGCAGGCGAACGGACGCACCGTGGTGCTGCTGCACGGCCGCAATTTCCCGTCGAGTTACTGGGCGCCTGTTATCAAGACGCTGAGCGAAGCCGGCTATCGCGTCGTCGTGCCGGACCAGATCGGGTTCGGAAAGTCGTCAAAGCCCCTCGCCGACCTGCATTTCGATACGCTGGCGCGCAACACCATTGCGCTGCTCGATCATCTCCAGATCGCCAAGGCCGATATTGTCGCGCATTCGCTTGGCGGCATGCTCGGCGTCCGCATCGCGCGCGCCTATCCCGACCGGATCGCGCACCTGGTGTTGACCGCGCCGATCGGCCTGGAGGATTACCGCCTCTACGTGCCGCCGACGCCGACCGAGAAGATTCTGGAGGCCGAAGACAAGCTCACCGCCGACGGCTATCGCAAACAGCTCGAGAGCAATTACGCGCTGAAACTGCCGCCCGAACAGGTGACCCCGTTCATCGACGCGCGCTTCAACATCAAGGGCAGCGCCGAATATCCGCGCTGGCTGCGCGCCTTCGTCAGCTCGGCGCAGATGATCTACCGCGAGCCCGTGGCGCATGAGATTCCGCTGCTGACGCAGCCGACGCTGTTCGTGATGGGCGCCGACGATCACAACGCGCCGGGAAGAGCCAATGCGCCGGAGGCGCTGCGGGCGAAAATGGGGCAGAACGCCGAGCTTGCAAAATCCCTTGCCGCAAAAATGGCGAACGGCCGCGCCGAGATAATTCCGGACACCGGCCATCTCGTTTTTCTGGAAGCGCCGGCGAAATACAACCAGCTCGTGCTCGGCTTTCTTGCCACCCCGTGACAATCACCAACATTCATGTTCCATTCAGGTCTTCGTGACTAAGGTTTCGACGGTGCCGCCTTGCGGCCATAAACGGGAGAAAACATGAAGTACCTTTTCGCAGCAGTTCTGGCCCTGGGCACGGTCGCCAGCTTCAGCGCGGCAAATGCCGCGGGTGGATGTGGCCCTGGCTGGCATCGCGGCCCCTATGGCGGATGCCAACCCAATCGCAGGGCTGTCGTGGTTGCCCCGGTCGTCGTACGTCCGGCCCCGGTCGTGGTAGTCAGGCCCGGCCGCGTGTGCCCCTATGGCACGGTGTGGCGCTACGGACGCTGCCGCTGATTTTTAGAGACGACAAAAGCCCCGCTCACGCGGGGCTTTTTTGTTGCGGCAACGATCGGGCTTTTGGCGATACGGTTATTTCAACAAGAAGGCAGGGAATGCAAATGCACTCCCCGCCCCCGCTAAGCCTGCTTCGCCTTACCAGTAGTGACGGCGACGCCAGTAGCGGCGGTGCCAACGACGGCGGCGGCGATGCCAGCCCCAATGGCGGCGTCGATGCCAACCCCAATGACGGCGGCGCCAGCCCCAGTGCCTGTGGCCCCAACCGCGATGACGGCCGCGGCCCCAACCGCGATGGTGGCCACGGCCCCAACGCACCTCTTCAGGCGAGAGGCGCTCGACTTCGTCGCCTGAGGTGACCGCGGGATGAGCCTCCTGATCGGCTGGCAGTTTGCCGTTGCCGGCGAGCGGAGCAGGCATCAGCGGCGCGGCCTGCGCGCTCGCCGCAAGCGCGACGCCGCCCACGGCAAATCCCAGAGCTAGTTTCAGAAAGTGCCGGCGCTCCATGACATCTCCTCCTCCGCGTTCGTTGGCTGTGTGCGAGGAAGAGTGTCGGCGCGGCGAGATGAATGCCTGCTGAATTACACGTTCAGCTTTGTGGCGCGCATCTCGCTAATTTTTGTGTTTGTTGTTGCGACTTTTAGGAACGGATGAGACTGGCTCGGTGTTTGAGCATCGAGCGCAAGTGTGGCGGTAAGTGTGGCGGATCGTGCCTCCGCGCCGTCTCATTTCGCCACGAGTTCTTCCGCCATCACCAACGTCTCGCGCGTGCGCGTCACATCGGGCCAGTCGCGGATGAAATCGGCAACCAGCCGCTTCATGTGCGGCCCCGCCATCGCGCGATCGAGTGCGGCCTGATCATCGAATTGATACATCGCGTGATGCAGGGACGGATCGGTTAAGCTCCAGTAGCGCCACGCCTTGACGGCTTCGAACGATTTCAAGGCGTCCGGCAGATGTTCGCGCGAATACCAGGCGTCGAAGGCCTGACGCTTGGCGGGATCGGACACGGTGGCGCGGACGACGAAGAAGGCTGCAGGCATTTTGTTCTCCCAGAATTTTCGTTTCTTGTAGGGTGAGTTAGCCAACGGGGCGCGCATGCGCGCGACCCGTTGGCTAACCCACCCTGCGCTCCCCTACGCACCTTTGTCACATGGTCCATGATATCAAGGCTTCGCGCAACGCGTTATCCGAGGTGCCGCCCATGTCTCCCCGCTATCGCTCCGCCCTGCTGTCCGCGCTCCTGTCGCTGAGCGCCATCCTTCCCGCCGCGGCGCAGGACATTGCGCTGCCGCGCGAGCCGCAAATCGGGCCGCGGCCGTTCTATCTCGTCGACAAGATGAGAGATGGTCCGCTGAAGACGCAGCTTGCCCAGTGCACCGGGCCGTTTCGCAAGACCGATTTTTCCATCGGTCACCGCGGCGCGGCGATGCAGTTTCCCGAACACAGCCGGGAATCCTATCTGGCTGCTGCCCGGATGGGCGCCGGCGTGATCGAATGCGACGTGACCTTCACCAGGGATCGCCAGCTGGTCTGCCGTCACTCGCAATGTGATCTGCACACCACGACCAACATTCTCTCGGTGCCCGCACTCGCGGCCAAGTGCTCGCAAGCCTTCAGCCCGGCCGACCCCGCAACCGGCAAGAAGGCGTCGGCCAAATGCTGCACCTCCGACATCACGCTCGCTGAATTCCGGATGCTGACGGCGAAGATGGACGGCTTCAATCCGGATGCGAAGACGCCGGAGGAATACCAGAACGGCACGCCGCGCTGGCGCACCGATCTCTATGCCAATTCCGGCACGCTGATGACCCACGACGAGAGCATCGCGCTGATCAAGTCTCTCGGCGCGAAATTCACGCCTGAGCTGAAGGCGCCGGAAGTGCCGATGCCGTTCGACGGCGACTACACCCAGGAGAAATACGCCTCGCAGATGCTGCAGGCGTACAAGGCCGCCGGCATTCCGCCGTCGGACGTGTTCGCGCAGAGCTTCAATCTCGCCGACATTCTCTATTGGGTGAAGACCGATCCGGATTTCGCCAGGCAGGCGGTCTATCTCGAAGAACGCTACGAGAAGCAGGGCCTCGATCCCGACAAGCCCGAAACCTGGAAGCCCTCGATGGCCGAGCTGAAAGCGTCGGGTGTCGCCATCCTCGGTCCGCCGATCTGGACCATGCTGACGCTGAACGACAAAAAGGAAATCGTTCCGTCCGAATACGCCAAGGCGGCGAAAGGACGCCGGTCTCGATCTGATCGGCTGGTCGCTCGAGCGCGACGGCCCGCTCAACAAGGGCGGCGGCTTCTATCATCGCTCCGTCAAGGCGGCGATCGATCGCGACGGCGATACGCTGACGGTGCTGGATGTACTGGCAAAGCAGGTCGGCATCCGCGCGATGTTTTCCGACTGGCCGGCGACGACGACGTTTTATGCGAATTGCGCCGGGATCAAGTGATCCCGGCATCGTTTCGCGCGCGACGTTCAGACGACCGGTCCGGGGATCCAATAGTCGCCGAACAGCGGCTTGACTATTACGTCACGGATTACCCCAAGCTGCAGGCTTGGATCGAAATAGCGCATCGTCCGCTCATTGAGGTCAATGATGCGGCCGGGCGTCAGCGGCCCCACGTCGTTTATCTTGACGATGACCTTCTTGCCGACGGCTTCAACGAGGGCAAATTTCGGCCTCGCTCCATAGAGGACCCCGCCGAACTTCTCACGCAGGGTCGTCTTGATGGCAGCGGCCCAGACGGAGGGACTATAGCGCTCGCCGGAGGCTGTATTCGGGCCGCCCTCCCGCCATCCGGGCTTGAACGGATTGTACGTGGATGCTGCGCCGACAATCGCATCTCCACACGCGGCATCGACGACGGCACTTGAGTGAACTGCTTCAGCGATTTCACCTCGGGCAGTGGGAACAGAAATGGCAAGCATAACCATAGCGCCGCAAATTGCGGCGCTCGAGCGACACAACATCATAACTCCTGGGATTGTTTTTTCGGACGTTCGGTTCTCGATGCCGCAAACATGGTCGAGCGAACGCGAAGGCGTTAACGATCTCGTGCCAAATTTTTGCGGATTCGTGCCAATCTTGGCGATGAACCGTCGCGGGAACCAACCTGGGTTCCCGCACGCATTCCAACTGTCACCGACTAAGACAGAAATTGCGTCAGCAACATGACTGCGTGAGAGACGCGTCGACAAGCGGAACCGTTGGATTCGCTTGACTCTCAATCACAGACATCAAGGCTCGATCAGAAATACGAAGCGCCGACGTAAGCATGCTGCGACCGATCAAACCTGAACGCTCGAACTCGCTGTTTGCTTTTGCATCAAGCGCGTTGTCGCGCTCAACGTATCAGTTGGTTTTTACGAGCTTGTACGTGAGGACAAAAAGCCTTCGGCATTGATCAACAAGTATTGCAGCGCGAAGCCGGTGAAGCAGCGCCGCGAGGAGCAACGCTGATTGACTGTGCTAAGCTATTTTCAAATACGTGGCTGGCCTGACTTCGCGGAGGAGATCGTGAGGCGACGTGAGTTCATCGTACTGCTCGGCAGCGCGGCGGCGGTTCTGCCACGCGCCGCGCATGCGCAGCGCCCGCCGGCGCGCATCCTCTATTTCACACACTCGGCCGGTTACCGGCATGATGTCCTGCCGCTTTCCAAGGAAATCCTGAGCCAGCTTGGAAGCGATTCGGGTCGCTTCGAAATCACGGCAACCGAAGACACATCTGAACTTTCCGCCGAAAACCTCGGGCGCTACGCCGCGGTGATGTTCTACACGACGGGAGAGCTTCCGATCAGCGAGGCGCAAAAGACGGCGCTTCTCGACTTCGTGCGCTCGGGCGGCGGGTTTCTCGGTGTGCATTCGGCGACGGACACATTCTACACCTGGCCGGACTATCTCGATTTGATCGGCGGCTACTTCAACGGTCATCCCTGGCACCAGGGCGTGACGATCGAGGTGGTCGATGCCGATGATCCGCTGGTGGCGTTTCTCGGCAATTCGTTGCAGATCACCGACGAGATCTACCAGATCAGCGACTTCGACTATGGCGGCTCACGCGTGCTGCTGCGCCTCGACCCGGGCTCGGTGGACCTCGGCAAGGACGGCGTGCATCGACGATTCTACGGCTGGCCACTGGCGTGGACTCGCTTCTACGGCAGCGGACGCGTGTTCTACACGGCTCTGGGTCACGAGCCATCCGTCTGGCAGGACGCCCGCTACCAGCAACTCCTCAACAACGCCATCCTCTGGTCGATGCGAAAGTCGCCGTAACGGATCGCTGCGGCATTTCACGTGACTGCGTCGATTTGCTCGTTGGCGAGCGGCGGCGCCGGCAACATCCTCAACCTATTCGTCAGCTCAACGGTCAGGGAAGCTGACCAAGTCAGTGTGGTCACACGCAGCAACGTTCACGAAACAAGTGACCCCGCCGGCGTGGCCGGCTTCACAGACAGGCTCAAGGCTCGTCCGGTACTTTTGATCCTCTGTCCCATCCGCACCCCGCGGCCCTGCACGGTTCTTATTCATGGAGAGGAGTATCAACATGACAATGCCCTCTGCAGTGAAGTCTGGAATGCTGCCCGCACTTGCATTGACCGCGCTTTTCATGAGCGCGGCGCGAGCAGACGTGATCATGGACTGGAACGCAAAAGCCGACGCCATCGCCGCGGAAAAGCAAATTCTTCCTCCGCCGCATGGCCGCGCGCTGTCGATGCTTCACATCGCGATGTTCGAAGCGGTCAACGCCACCGAACGAAGGTATGCGCCCTACAAGCTCACGCTCACCGCGGATCGCTCCACTTCAAAGGAAGCAGCGGCGGCCGCGGCTGCCTACGACATTCTTCTTCATATCTACCCGGATCAGAAACCAGCTCTCGACGCCGCACTGGCCGCCTCTCTTTCCGGCATTGCGGACACTGAATCGAAATCAAAAGGCATCGAGCTTGGACAGAAGGCCGCCGCCGGTATCATTGCGTTGCGCGCGAACGACGGCAGTGCCGCCCAGGAAAACTATCGCCCCCTTACAAAACCTGGCGCTTACGTGCCGACAGCCGTACCTGTCCTTTCCACGTTTGGCGCCACGACCCCCTGGGTCATGACGTCAGGCTCGCAGTTCCGCCCGGAACCTCCGGTCGCGCTTGATTCCGATACGTGGACCAGGGATCTCAACGAAATTCGCGAGATCGGCGGCCGCAACAGCAGCAAGCGCAGCGCGGAGCAGACGACGATCGGCCGGTTCTGGTTCCAGACGGGAGCCCGCACCTACAACCCGATCGTAAGACAAGCCGCGATGGTCAAGAACATGGACGTGATCGATTGCGCCCGCCTGTTCGCCCTTGCGTCGATGGCCGGCAACGATGCCTATGTCGCCGTCTTCGATGCGAAGTACCATTACAATTTTTGGCGGCCGGTCACGGCGATACGCAACGCGGATATCACCCTCAACGCGACGACGCCGCGGGATGAATCATGGTTGCCGCTGGGCGAAACGCCCATGCATCCGGAATATCCGTGCGCGCACTGCATTACGTCCGCCGCGGTCGGTGCGGTTCTCAAGAGTGTCGTCGGCGACGATTTCGGCGAATTCTCGCTCACCAGCCCGACCGCACCCGGCGTCACGCGCAAATGGACCAGGGTGCAGGACTACAGCGATGAAGTCGCCAATGCGCGAATCTATGCCGGCTTCCATTACCGCTTCTCGGCAGAGGTCGGCAAAGACATGGGCCGGAAGATCGGCGAGCTCACTGTCGCGACCCAGCTCCGCGGCGTGGAAGCATTGGCCGAGCCCAAGCGCTGAAGAGATGCCGGTGAATTGGTCCCGCTCCACGGGGCCAATTCACTCTGGCGGCCAGTTCAGGATGCGCGCCGCAGCATCGGCGTCAGCACCGGAGAAGAACCGCACTGGATTCTACCTGTGACCTGGAAGCCGAGGCGTTCATAGAAGGCAATGTTGCGCGGGTTCGAGCTTTCGAGGTAGGCCGCGACGCCCTCGTCGTCGCATCGTCGAAGCGCGTGCTTCATCAGCGATGTGCCGAGCCCCTGCCCGATCCACTTCGGATCGGCGGCGACCAGCGGCAGATACCAATGCGGCTCGCGGGGATGATGTTCAGCCATGGCTTCGGTGACGGCCGCGATATCGTCAGCGATCTCCGGCCGTAGCGACTTCGCGATGATGGCGCCCATTTCCGCATCGTCCGGCTTGACGCCCGGCGGCAGCCACAGCGCAGCGGCGCGAACCCCGTCCGTGATGTAGGCCGTGCCATGGTCGAAGGCCGGGCCGCCGAACGCGTTGACGAACCGGGGCATGATCTTGAGATATTCGTACGGGTCGGGCCAGACCCAGCGTGTCATCGGGTCAGTCGCAAAGCCCAGCACAATGGTGCTGATCGCAATCGCCCGGACGTTCGCATCCGCGGATTTGACTTCCGGCGCTGCCGACATCTTGCTGCTCCCTTTACCACCGTCAATGCAAGGCGCGACGACGCCCTCTTTCGTACGTTCGAACTTGAGTGGAATTTTCGGCGAGGGTCAAATCACATCCCGCGTGCCCGAGGAATCCTCTGCACCAGGCCGTCAGTCCTGCGAACGCGTGAAGGGCACAAAGCGCACGAGGGCGACAGCGCGCGTCGTCGTCTTGTCCGGCGCAGTTTTTTCGACGACAGTGAGCTGCTGGGTGCTGTAGGCGGCTCCCACCGGCATGACGAGCCGGCCACCTACCTTGAGCTGCTCGATCAGCGGCGGCGGCACCTCGCCTAGCGCGGCCGTCACGATGATGGCGTCAAAAGGACCGCATTCGGGCCAGCCGGCAAAGCCGTCGCCGAGCCTGACGCTCACATTGTCGCAGGCGAGGTCTCGGAGGGTTTTCGCGGCGCTCTCGGCCAATGGCGGGACGATCTCGATGGTGCAGACCTTTTTCGCGAGCTGCGCGAGGATGGCGGCCTGATAGCCCGAACCGGTTCCGACTTCGAGCACCACGTGGTCGGGCGCGACCTCGGCGAGCTCAGTCATCAGCGCCACGATGAACGGCTGCGATATGGTCTGGCCGTGGCCGATCGAAACCGGCATGTCGGCGTATCCGATCGAGCACGAGCGTTTGGGGATGAACAGGTGGCGCTTGGTTCGCCCCATGGCATCGAGAACGCGCTCCGAAACGCCCTGCTGTCCGACAACACTGGAACGGGCGTAGGCTCGGATGGTTTCGACCATGGCGGCGCGCTCGCGATCGCATTGCGCGTCCTGCGCGGTGCCGTCACGCGCGATGGCAATCATGGACAGCACGAGTGGCAGCAGGATCTTCATGATCATGCGCCTGAGAAGGTGTCGCCGCTTTCCGCCGGGCGGCACCGGTGAAATCTGAAACTACTGTTGCCGGGACGGCGCCCGCGCCTGCGCTCTCGCCTGCGCCGATGGAGGCGTCGCAGGTCTGGGTGCAGCGGCCGCAACCGGCGCTGCCCGAATAGACGACGTCGTCACCGGCGCCGCCGGTGGCTTGGGTCGGTTCTGCTCGGAAGCGGTGGCGATCACGCGCGCCATCTGCTCCTGGTTCGACTTGATCTGCTCGGCGATCCGGGCATTCTCGCGGACCATCTCTTCCTGGCCGGCCTTGAGCTGCTGGATCCCTTCCTGCACGTTTGCAAGATCGCGCGCCATGGTCTGCAGCAACTGCGTCACCTCGGGAGGGATCGGCGCGGCTGCCGCTTCTTGCGGTGCGGTCGGGGCCGGTGGCGAAACGGCTGAATCTGCGGCAGCCAGTTGAACCGCCGGAGTGTTCTGCTGGGCGGCAAGCTGCGGTGTATCCGACGGCGACGACGAAGCCGGAGCCAGTTGCGGCACCCATCGGGAGATCATCTGCCTGGCATCGCCAGAAGACTGCCAAATGAAGGCAGCGCCACAGATGGCCGCCATCAACAGCAGGCCGAGGAGGCCGCGCAGCGCCGCGCCGCCACGCGACGGCCGACGAAACTCGCTCACGGATTTCGTTCGCACGGCATCGTGTTCCAGCCGGTAAATCTGTTCATTGATGCGCGCGAGCTGTTCATCGGCATGCGCGATCTGTTCATAGGCATGCGCTAGCCGTTCATCGGCGCGCGCTACCAGCTCTGCCTCTTGCGTGGAAAGTTTCGGACCGGACTCCTGCACAGGCAGTCTCGGACCGGAAACGTTTGGGTCGGATTGTTTGGTATCCACCGAAGAATCCATGGGCGCCTCCTCCCAGTCTTGCCGTCAACTGAACGGGCGATCGTCGGATTGTAGACACTCCCTACCGCCGTTGCGACCAAAGCAAGGCTGGAGCATGAAAAGTGTAGGGCCGATTCTGGGCAATTGCCATCAGGCCTAGCGGAAAGTTGACGGTGGATCTTTGAGGTTGCGTGGCGGCGGCCTGCCGCCCCGCGCCGAGACGCGGGTTGCTTCGGTTCCCGCCGCGACGGCTCATTTAGCCTTGCGGTTCAAGAACATCGGGATGTCGAGAACCTTCTCTTCGACCGGATTGGGCGCAGGCGCCGCCCGGCCGTATGAATCGAGACGCTGCGGCGCGGCCTGCCGCGCATATTCCTGGGGGTGACGGGCCGCCGGGCGGAGCGGCTGGAATTGCGGCGGCGGTGCGCTGCGCTCGATCCGCTCGGGGACGCGACGCCGGTCGTTGCTCAGCCGGCCGGCGAGGTCCGTGAGTGAACTTTCCGGCCGCGCCTGGCGCGTCGCGGCGAGATTGTCGATGCCGGTCGCGACCACAGAGACGCGGACGATGCCTTCGAGGCTCTCGTCGAAGGTGGCGCCGACGATGATATTGGCGTCCGGGTCGGCCTCGTCGCGGATGCGGGTCGCGGCTTCGTCGACCTCGAACAGCGTCAGATCCCGACCGCCGGTGATGGAGACGATGAGCCCGCTGGCGCGCTTGATCGATGGATCCTCGATCAATGGATTGGAAATCGCAGCGATCGCGGCGTTGAGCACGCGCTTGGCGCCGGAAGCCTCGCCCCTGCCCATCATCGCCTTGCCCTTCTCGCGCATCACCGAGAGAACGTCGGCAAAGTCGAGATTGATCAGGCCTTCCTTGACGATGAGGTCGCTGATGCAGGCCACGCCCGAATAAAGCACCTGATCGGCCATGGCGAAGGCGTCGGAGAATGTGGTCTTGTCGTTGGCCACCCGGAACAGGTTCTGGTTCGGGATGATCAGCAGCGTGTCCACCTCCTTCAAGAGTTCCGCGATGCCGGCTTCGGCGAAGCGCATGCGGCGCTGGCCTTCGAACTGGAACGGCTTGGTGACGACGCCGATGGTGAGAATGCCGAGCTCGCGCGCGGTCCTCGCAACGACGGGCGCAGCGCCGGTGCCGGTGCCGCCGCCCATGCCGGCCGTGATGAACACCATGTGCGCGCCGGTCAGATGCGCGCGGATGGTCTCGATGGCTTCTTCGGCGGCCGCGCGGCCCACATCGGGCTGCGCGCCGGCGCCAAGGCCTCCGGTCACCTGCGCGCCCATCTGGATGAGACGCCCGGCCTTCGAGCTGGTGAGCGCCTGTGCATCGGTATTGGCGACGATGAAGTCGACGCCTTCGAGCCCGGCCTCGATCATGTTGTTGACGGCATTGCCGCCGGCGCCCCCGACCCCGCACACGATGATGCGCGCCCTCAACTCGTGGAGATCGGTCATTTTTGCCTCACGCTTGCTCCGCCAAGCTGCGGAATGAGAGACGGGAATGGCTACCCACGGGCAGCGGCCTTGCGGTCTGCGTTCACCAGGGATGCCGCGAGATGCCCCAATCGACGTTCGGTTTGTCCGTTGTCGGCCGGAGCAGCAGTTCGGTTGACGACGGTGCGCAGGCCCGCCACCTCACCCTCAAGCCGTGCCGTCGCCTCTCTGGCGGCGGTGGTCTCGGCTGTCGCCTGCAGCAGTTCAGCCATCAGGCGATCGGCCCGCTCGCGTTCACGCTCGAAATCCGCCCGGTGACCGGCCGAGCATGTCTCGAGCCGCGCGATCTCGGTTTGCAAGGCGGCGACCTGCGCCGTCAACAGGGCGATATTGCCCGTCTGGCGGCGACCGGGCGGCTGCGGCGTGTGGTGTATTTCGGCGAAGTCGACGCTCACCAGGGCCCTGCCATCCTCGGAAAGCGAGCGTGGCAAGTGGAGCCGTCTGGCAAGCGATCGGGCGGCCTCTGGCGAGATATTGAGGCGGTCGCCCAGAGCGTCGTAGGTCAGAATCTCAACGGACATCGGCTGTTCTCCTCGAACGAACCGGGCGGTAATCCGCTAGTGATGACGGGCAATGACCGTAGGCTAGGCTGTGTTGGTTAACGGATGGTTAACGAACGGCCGGTGACCTGCCTATTTGGCGCGGGAGTGCCGGGCATGATGGAACCCGGATGATCTCGGCGGCGTCAAAAGCTGGCGCGGGATCAATAGGTTGCGCTATATTCGGTCCATCATGACCGATACCCCGATGACCGACGAAGAACTCGCAAACCTGCACCGGTTTATGGCCGAGTACCACCGCAGGCTCGCCCGGGAAGCCGTGCTCGACGTCGTGCAGCAATATCACGCCGATCTGGCGCAGCGACTCGCTGACGAGGCCGCGCTGATACCAAGACGAACGGCGATTGCGCAGCGCCTGCGCGACGGCGAGCGGCAAAAGGAAGCCGAGCTGCAAAAGGAAGAAGAACTGCAGAAAAAGGCCGATGGCGGCTGAACTACGTCAGCCGCTGCGCTGCTGAAGGCAATGTTCCCGGACCGGCTGGCGGGCTATCATGGCTCACCGCACAATAAGTGCGGATGATCCGAGGGAGGCCGTCATGAGCGAGCCGCAGCCAGTCAAGGACGCCAGTCATCTCTACGAAGTCGAGCGCCGCGCTTTCCACGCCGAACGGCCGGGCTTTCGCATTACGGAGCTGCAGCTCTCCGCAAAGCAGAAGGTGCCGTGGCACACCCACACCAGCATCTCCGATACATTTTACGTGTTGGAAGGCGACATGCGGCTGTTCCTGCAAAATCCGAAAGAGGAAGTGAATTTGAAGCCCGGCGAAGTCTACGTCGTCAGGCCCACGCGTCCGCATCTGGTGACCAATGGCGGCGAGAAGTCGCTCACCTTCCTGGTGCTGCAAGGGGTCGGCGAATACGATTTCGTTCCGCTGGTGCCGCGGCAGGCGCAGCCCTGATGACACTGAGCAATGCGCAGCTCGACCTGCAGAAGCGTGCGCGCGCGCTGGCGCGCGAGACCATCGCGCCGCGCGCGGCCGACGTCGACCGATCGGAGCAATACCCCTGGGACAACGTGAAGGCGTTGGCCGACGCCGGATTTTTCGGGATGACGATCCCTAAGGCCTATGGCGGTGTCGGCCTCGGCTTTCTCGAAGCGGCGCTCGTCGTCGACGAGGTCGCACAGGTCTGCGGCGTGAGCGGGCGGATTGTCGTCGAGGCCAACATGGGGGCGATCTCCGCTGTCATGCATTACGGCAGCGAAGCACAGAAGAAGTTCGCGGCGGAACTGGTGCTCTCCGGCGACAAGCCCGCCATCTGCATCACCGAACCCGGGGCGGGATCGGCCGCAAGCGAGATGACCACGCGCGCCGACCGCAAAGGCAACGGCTACGTCATCAACGGCGGCAAGCACTGGATCACCGGCGGCGGCGTGTCGCGATTGCATCTGGTGTTTGCCCGCGTCTTCGATGAGGCCGGCGAGGAACAAGGCATCGGAGGCTTTCTGGCGGTCCGCGATCAAACCAGGGGACTTGTGATCGGCAAACGCGAGCCGACCATGGGTTTGCGCGGCATCCCCGAAACCGAAATCCTGTTCCGCGATATGGAAGTCGGCGATGACATGGTGGTGCTGCCGCCGTCCGGATTCCGGCGCGGATTTGCCGATCTCATGAACGCCTATAATTCCCAGCGCGTCGGCGCGGCAACCGTGGCGCTGGGTCTGGCCGATGGCGCCTACCAGCATGCGCTGGACTACGCCAATTCCCGCAACCAGTTCGGCCGCCCGATCGCCGAATTCCAGGGACTGCAATGGATGCTGGCCGATATGTCGGTGCAGATATCAGCCGCGCGCGAACTCATCTACAAGGCCGCGCGGTCCTCCTCGCCGTTTCCCGATCCGTTGTTTGCCGCGCAGGCGAAGATCTTCGCCGCTGACGCGGCGATCAAAGTGACGAACGATGCGCTGCAGGTGTTCGGCGCCGCCGGCTATTCGCGCAACAGGCCGCTGGAGCGCATGGTGCGCGACGCCCGCATGTTCACCATCGGCGGCGGCACCGCGCAGATCCTGCGCACGGTGGTGGCGAGCCGCATCCTGGAGCGCAAACTGCCGCAGACGCGGGACGGATATCTGGAGGATGATCGCGCTCCCAGGCGGACCAACTTCTAGGCGTCCTGGGTTCAGCGGCGCGTCATCGACAACGCCAACGACGCTGCCTACAATCGGGACCGGCGCACTGAAGGGACCAACCTTCGGGCGCGTATCAGGGAAGGAGACGGCCATGCGCAGAATCGTGGCTATGGTGATCGTGGCGGCGTGCGTATTCCCGACGGCGCTGCGCGCGCAAGTCGCCCGCTTCGATATCCTCGAACGCAGCCCCGCTTTCGCGGGACGCAGTTTCGGCGATGTCGGACCTTACGAACGGATCACCGCGCGCGCGACCATCGCGCTCGACCCGGCGGACGACCGCAACGCCGTCATCACCGATCTCGCGCTGGCGCCCCGCACGGCGGACGGCCGCGTCGAAGCAGTCGCCGATGTCGTGATCCTGCGCCCGCTCGATCCCACCCACGGTAATGGCACGCTGCTGCTCGAGGTCCCCAATCGCGGCCGCAAGCTGGCGCCGCAGTTGTTCGACGATGCGTCACAGCCCGGCGCCAACCGCGCTGAGTTGCCCGACGACGCCGGCATCGGCTTTCTGCATCGTCAGGGCTACACGATGGTCTGGGTCGGCTGGCAAGCCGACATTCCGTCAAAGCCGGGACAGATGGCGCTTGGCGCGCCGGTCCTGAAGGGCATCACCGGCCCCATGCGCGAGGAGTTCGTGTTCGACAACACGACCAATCCGGCGCGCGCCACGCTGACCTGGCCGGCGGCCGATCCCGCAAATATCGCAGTCACGGTCCGCGCCGCCTGGGCAGACGCGCGCCAGACGCCAGCAAAACTTTCCGTGCGGCTGGTCGATCCGACGACGGCGGAGATCACGCGACCCGATGGTTTTGACGCCGGCGCGCTCTACGAAATCACCTATACGGCGCGCGATCCGGCAACGCTTGGCATGGCGTTCGCCGCGGTGCGCGACGTCGCAAGCTTCCTGCGGCACGATCGCACCGCCGCCAATCCGCTGCTGGTGGGATTGAACCCGTCCGTCAACCGCGCGATCGGTTTCGGCGTCTCGCAGTCCGGACGCTTTCTGCGCGACTTCCTCTATCTCGGCTTCAATGAGGACACCCGTGGACGCGTCGTGTTCGACGGCTTGATGCCGCATGTCGCAGGCACGCGGCGGATGGCAACCAATGTGCGGTTCGGCCTGCCCGGCCGCAACCCGCGCCATCCGCAGGACCCGGCCTGGCAGGCCGACCTGTTCCCGTTCACCTATGCAACGCTCGCCGATCCCCTCTCCGGCCGCACCGACGGCCTGCTGCGCCGCTGTTCGCTCTCCGCCACCTGCCCCAAGGTGATGCAGACCGACAGCGAGCACGAATGGTGGGCGTCGCACGCCTCGCTGCTGGTGACCGACCTCAAGGGCGATCACCTCGATCTTCCGGACAATGTGCGCGCCTACATGATCGCGGGCACGCCGCATTTCGCCGGACCCGACGACCGCATGCAGACCGTGCCGGCCATGGCGCTGCCGCAGAACCCGATGCATGCCGGCGCGCCGATGCGGGCGCTGCTCACCGATCTCGATAGTTGGATCCGCGATGGCGTGACGCCGCCCGCAAGCCGCGTGCCGATGCGCGCGCACGGAACGCTGGTGGACGCCGAAGGCGCCGTGCCGGCCAACATCCCCGGCCTGCCTTACAAGGGCATCCATACGCCGAATGCTTTCTCCGACCAGAGCGTGCGGCCGGCCAAGGAGATCGGACGCTATCCGGTGTTCGTGCCGCGCGCGGATAGCGACGGCATGACAATCGCAGGCGTGCGCATGCTGGCGCTGGCGGTGCCGCGGGCGACC
>Ga0081540_1000691_pt1 | contig 31505 bp, 20 predicted proteins | sample TabmetS2T1R1_FD_71024 | JGI IMG/M metagenome (GOLD analysis project Ga0081540, IMG submission 71024) | Tabebuia heterophylla rhizosphere microbial communities from the University of Puerto Rico - S2T1R1 | ecosystem: Host-associated > Plants > Roots > Rhizosphere ...
AGCGGCGGGTGGTCCGGCGGCTCGCCCTCCGCTCCTCCGTGGTTGTCCTGGCAGCCGACCTGCGCGGGGAACACGGCCGCCAGCAAGTCCTCCGCCCGTGCCCGCTGGATGTGCGGCGGAACACGGCCGCCAGTCTGGTAACGAGAAAGGGCCAGGGCCCGCGTTGAGCTCCAGCGAAAGCGCGTCCCGAACAGCGGCGCCTGAAGAACCGCCTGGACCAGCACCGACTCGACGGTGTCTGGGTGCAGGAACTCGAAGATCTCCTCGAGCGGGAAGCTGTGCTGTTCGCCGAGCGAGAGCAGGACGCCGTCGTCGGTCGCCGCCGCCTGAAGCTCGAAGTCGAAGGTGCGGCAGAACCGCTTGCGTAAGGCGAGTCCCCACGCGCGGTTGATCCGCCCTCCGAACGGCGCGTGCAGGATGAGCTGCATCCCGCCGGCCTCGTCGAAGAATCGTTCGGCGATGACGGTGCTGGCGCTCGGGAGAGCGCCCAGAACCTGGCGGCTGGCACGGAGGTACTCCGTGAGCGCCTCGGCATCGCGCGAACCCAGCCCGAGAGCGGCCATCCACGTCCCAGGCTCCGGATGCTCGAGCAGCTCGTCGCGGAGCCGGCCCACTTCCCGCGACAGCTCATCGGTGCGCGAGGGCGCCTCGCCGCGCCAGAACGGGATACTGGGCGGCGCGCCGTGTGCGTCCTCGACCCGGACCACTCCGGCGCGAAGACTCTGCATGCGCCAGCTGGTGCTCCCGAGGAGGAAGACGTCACCGCCGTTCATCTCGACAGCGAAGTCCTCGTCGAGCGTTCCCACCTGGCGCCCATCGGGCTCGGCCACCACGGGATAGGTGAACGTGTCAGGAATCGCCCCGCCGTTCATGAGCGCGGTGAGTCGGGCCCCCTTGCGCGCCCGGAGCACGTGATGGACCCGGTCCCGATGCAGGTGGACGCGCATCCGGCCACGCCGCTCGCTCACGCCCTCGGACAGCATCTGGAGCACCTGCGCGTACCGGTCCCAGCTCAGGTCCCGGTAGGGCCAGGCCTTCCTCACGAGCGCGAACAGGGCGCGTTCGTCCCAGGCATCCACGGCACACGCCGCCACGATCTGCTGCGCGAGCACGTCCAGCGGAGCCTCAGGCATTCGCACCGCGTCCAGCTGCCCCTCGTGAACGGACCGAAGCAGCGCGGTGCACTCCACCAGCTCGTCCCTGGTGAGGGCGAAGAGGATGCCCTTGCTCACTCCGTGCAGGGAATGTCCCGCGCGCCCCACTCGCTGCAGGAAGAGGGCGATGCCCCGGGGGCTCCCGAGCTGCACCACCAGGTCCACTGCCCCGATGTCGATGCCCAGCTCGAGCGAGGCGGTCGCCACCATTGCCCGCAGCTCACCGCGCTTGAGCTTCTCCTCGGCTGCGAGCCGGAGCTCGCGGGCCATGCTCCCGTGATGCGCGGAAACGGTTCCTGGCCCGAGCCGCGTGCCCAGGTCATGCGCCACGCGCTCTGCGAGCTTCCGCGTGTTGGTGAAGATCAGCGTGGTCCGATGCTCGGACGTGAGCTGCACCAGGCGGTCGTAGATCTGACCCCACATCTCGTGGGTGGCGACGGCGGTCAGGTCGTCCTCGGGGGTCTCGAGTGACAGCTGCCACCGGCGCAGGTGCCCCACCTGCACCGTGGCGCAGCCTTCGGGACGTCCGGTGAGGAAGGAGCCAAACGTCTCCACCGGTTTTTGGGTCGCGGAGAGACCGATCAGCTGCAGACGGCGCCGCGCCTGTGCCTTGAGACGCTCGAGCGAGAGCGCGAGATGGCTTCCCCGCTTGTCCCGTGCGAGCGCGTGAATCTCGTCGACGATGACCGTCTCCACGTGCCGCAGCGTCTCCCGTCCCCGCGGCGCGGTGAGGACGAGGTACAGCGACTCGGGCGTGGTGATGAGGACGTGGGGCGGACGGCGCACCATCTGCGCCCGTTCACTCGCCGGGGTGTCTCCGGTGCGCACCTGGACCCGAATCGGCTCGGGGAGCAGTCCGTCGCGTGCGGCAAGCTCGTAGATGGCCTCGAGCGGAGCGAGCAAATTCTTCCGGACGTCGTTCCCGAGGGCCTTGAGCGGCGAGACGTAGACCACCGAGGTCCGGTCCTCCAGGCGGTTGTCGAGCGCGAGCCGGAGCAGCCGGTCCAGCGCCGCAAGGAACGCCGAGAGCGTCTTGCCTGAACCGGTCGGCGCTGCGATGAGAACGTCCTCTCCGGCGAGGATGCGTGGCCACCCGCGACTCTGGGGCTCGGAAGGAGTGCCGAGCGCCGTGCGGAACCATCGCTGGATGAGCGGGTGAAAATCGCCGAGCGCTGGATGCACGGCGTCCTCAGCGGACGCGAACTGGAAGGGAAGCTGCGGCGCGGCCATGGCCCGCATTCCTGAACGCCGGTGCAGTCCACGTCAAGACCGCCATTTTGGCACCCGGCGGCTCCGCCCCACCCAACGCTCCGTCCTGACTGGGCTTGCCGCCGACCGTGTCTGACGAGCGTGGCTACGACCGCGAACGGAGGGCGGTTCCCGGTCCGAGGTCCCTTCCGAGGTGTCCCCTTCCGGGGTGCCAAACACCTCGTTACGGCCGCCGATCCTGCCCGACGGGGGTCGCCACCACCGCGGTCCGGATGGCGGGGCTCGGTCCCGAGTCCCCCAGGTGCCCTCCGAGGTGCCAAACACCTCGTTACCGAAACACCCCGTTACCGGCCATGGCTCGAAGCCTCCCGACCTCCCCGAGGTGCCCCCCGGGGTGCCAAACACCTCGTTACGTAGTTACCGGAGGTCCCTTCCGAGGTGTCCCCTTCCGAGGTGCCAAACACCTCGTTACGGAGGTGCCAAACACCTCGTTACGCCTCGCTACGAAAAGCCCGTCCTTACAGCTGCACGCGGCGGAATGGGCGCACCGTGATGTGCTCCCAGACCTGCCCGGTGACGTACGGGTCCCGGGCAATCCAGGCGTCCACCTCGGCGCGGGACGGGAACTCCACCAGGATCATCGAACCCACCATCCGGCCCTCGTTGTCCATGATCGCCCCGCCGTCGAGGAAGGTGCCTTCTGCCTTCATCCGGCGCACCCCCTCGAGGTGCGCGGGGCGCTGCTCCATCCGCCGGGCCGGCGCCTCCGGGTCGCGAAAGTCATGAGCGACGACGAGAAAGGTCATGACGACCTCCGTTCCGGAACTGGCTCATCCTGCCGGCCGATCTGCGGCCTCGTCGAGCGTCTGCAGCGCCCGCTTGGCCTCCGGGGCCCACCCTGCACCGCAGTGTTAAGGTCCGCGCGTCATGCCACAGACGCCCTGTCGCGCGCTGCCGCCCGACGGGCGGTTCCTCGCCCAGCTCGGCCCCACACCCCTGGTCCCGGTTCGACTCCAACCGGACGGACCCGCCGTCTGGTGCAAGCTCGAGTTCCTCAACCCCAGCGGCTCCACCAAGGACCGCATCGCCCGGTACATGCTGGAGAAGGCCTGGCGCCAGGGCACGCTCCGCCCGGGTGACACGGTCGTCGAGGCCTCCAGCGGGTCCACCAGCATCTCCCTGGCCCTGGCCTGCGCCCAGATGGGCCTCCAGTTCGTCGCCGTCATGCCCGAGGGCGTGACCGAGGAGCGCCTCCTCGCCATCCGCGCCTACGGGGGCGACGTGGTGCTCACTCCGAAGACCGAGGGGGTCCGGGGAGCCATGGCGCACGTCGAGCGTCACGCCCGAGAGCAGCAGGCCTTCGCCCCACGCCAGTTCGAGAACCCGGACAATGCCGAGGCCCACCGCGTCTGGACCGGCCAGGAGATCCTCGCGCAGATCCCGGGAGGCGCAGTCGATGCCGTGGTCAGCGGCGTCGGCACCGGAGGCACCATCGTCGGGCTCTACCAGGCGTTCAGCGAGGCCGGCTGCCCGGTGACTGCCTGGGTCCCGAGGCCCGTCGTCGGCACCGGCGCCCTCGCCGACGTCGAGTGCTGCAGCTTCAGCAGCCGGGTGCCCGGAGTCGTCGAGGGCCTGTCCAAGCTCTTCGACCCCAGCCGGCTCGAGGGGCTGGTCGAGCTCGACATCGCGGACGACGTCGCCATCGCCACCGCGCGGGCGCTCATCCGCCGCGGCTTCCCGGTGGGACCGAGCTCCGGCCTGAACTACGTCGGCGCCGTCGAGGCTGCGCGCCGACTGGGCCCCTCGGCCCAGGTCGTCACCGTCTTCCCCGATCGCATGGAACGCTACTTCTCCACCGAGCTCATCCGCCGCCCGATGCCCTCCGCCGCGGCGGGCGCCACCGACGCCGGCCGGTCGATGGCTGCAGCGCCGCCCCGCGAGCGTTGACCCACCGTCGATGCGCGCCGCGTTCTCCGCGCTGTTCTGGGCCTACCTCGCGCTGGGCTGCGTCCCGCTCTACCTCGGCGCCCTCCTCATCTGGCTGGTCACCCTCCCCTTCGACCGGAACGGCCGTGTCCTCCACCTGTACTCGTGCTTCTGGGGTCAGCTCTTCTTCTGGAGCAACCCGCTCTGGCGCCTCCGGGTGGAGGGTAGGGGCCACCTGCCATGGCGGGGTGGCGCCGTGCTCGTCTCCAACCACGCCTCGCTGGCGGACATCCTGGTGCTCTTTGGCCTCTGGCGGCCGTTCAAGTGGGTCTCGAAGGAAAGTAATTTTCATATCCCCTTCATCGGCTGGAACATGCGGCTCAACCGGTACGTGCCGCTGGTCCGTGGCGACAAGGAGAGCATCGCCGCCATGGTGCACGCCTGCGAGGCGTGGCTCGGCCGGGGGGTCCCCATCCTCCTGTTTCCCGAGGGGACCCGCTCCCCGGACGGGGAGGTCAAGGCCTTCAAGGACGGGGCGTTCCGGATGGCCATCGACCGGAAGGTGCCGCTCATCCCGATCACTCTCAGCGGAACGGGGGACGTGCTCCCCAAGCACGGCTGGGTGATTCAGGGGACCGCCCGATGCCGCGTCCGGGTCCTTCCCCCCGTCGATCCAGGCGCTTTCGGGGGGGACGTCCCGGCATTCCGGGAGCACGTTCGCGGGCTGATCGTCGCGGAGAAGATCCGACTCGACGCGGAGGCAGCGACCGGCCGGGCTGGCTGAGCCGGGCCTCGACACCGGACCGTCACGGGGTGGACCCCGGCGTGGGGTCGGGCCAGCGTTCCGGCTGCAACGAATCATCTCTGGGAGTGTCGGATCTCTAGCCGGGCTGGCGGCCGGCCACCTCGAGCAGGCTGGAATGCGAAGGCCTGCCAGAGGATCATGCGGGGCCCCGGGGGGTTCCCGGGCGGCACGAGGGGAGCGCCGCTCGCGTGGAGGCGACGATGCAGGGTCGGCTCGGTTGTGTCTTGGGTCTTCTGGTTTCCTCTCTGGCACTGGCCAGGCAGCAGGCCCCGCCGCAGTGGGCGCCTCAGGCCGCGCCACCGCAGCAATACGTGCCCGCGCCTGCGCCGGCTCAGGTTGCTCCGGCACAGTACGCACCGGCACCGGCGCAGCAGTACACCGCGCCAGCGCCACAGGCTGCTCCACCGCAGCAGTACGCTCCGGCGCCTCCGCAGCAGGCCCCGGCGCCGCAGGCTGCTCCACCACAGCAGTACGCGGCCCCTCCGCAGCAGGCCGCGCCGCAACAGCAGTACGCGCCCCCGCAGCAGGCCGCCCCACCTCAACAGTACGCCGCGCCTCCGCAGGCTGCGCCCCAGTACGCGGCACCGCCGCAGGCCGCGCCGCCACAGCAGTACGCGCCCGCACCGCAGGCTGCGCCCCAGTACGCCGCACCACCCTCCGCAGCGCCCGGGGCAGCCGCCGGAGCGGCTGCGGGAGCCGCCGCGGCCGCTCCACTCGCAGCGCCGCAGGGTCCGCCCGCCGCCGTTCCGCAAGCCGCGCCTGCCCCGCAGGCTGCACCGCCGCAGGCTGCGCCGCAGTACTCGGCTCCCCAGCCGGCCGCCCCGGCTCCACAGGCCGCGCCTCCCGCGGCCGCCCCACCCGCTGTCGTTGCTCCGCCTGCAGCTGCGCCCGCGCCCGCCACCCAGAGCGCTCCGAAGCCGCTGCTGCCGCCGGGAGCGGTGCCGGTCCAGCCCGCGCCCTCCGCTGCTCCGGCAGCCCCCGGCAGCCAGTCGGTGGACAATCAGCCCGGCAGGGCAGTCCAGGAGGACGTACCGCCGGCCGGCATCGCCCGTGAGGTCTTTTACCGGGACATGCTGCGGGTCCGCCCGCACAAGACCGACGTCTACACCCAGAATGGCGCGCGGCAGCTGACGGCCGTCGAGTTCTACCGCCTCGTCGGTCGCGGTGACCTCGCCGCCGCCTCCGAATCGCGCAAGAGCGAGCGCGGCATCCTTTACGGCTTCGGCTTCCTCACCTTCGCCGCGGGCGTCGCCTCGGGAGTCTGGGTGACCAGCAACGCGCAGAACCTCAACGACCCGTCCTGCTTCGTCAACGGGACCAAGAGCTACAACGACTGCGTGGATCGGGCGCAGAAGTCGAACCTCTATGGAGCGCTCCTCATTGGCGGAGGGGTCGTCGTCGGAGGGTTGCTCGCCACCATCGCCGCGCTCACACCGGACATGGTGACCACCCCCGAGGAGACCGCGAAGCTCGCTGACCACTACAACCGCAACCTTTCGAAGCGGCTCAGTGCCGCGCACGCGGCCGAGCCTCGGGTCGAGGTCGCGCCCATGTTCGGCAAGGACGGCGGCGGAATCGCGGCCCGCTTCACCTTCTAGGGGGAGGCGAGGGACACCGGAGCCGGCCCGGGCGGTTCGTCCGGCGCCGGCCGCCGGCTCCCGCGCACGAGGAGCAACCCGACCGCGGTGGTCGCCAGCGCGAGCACCAGCGGCACCGGCGACCGGAGCTGCTCGGCCAGGCCGGGAACGCGGTCCAGCAAGACTTGAAGTCCGTTGTTCACCAGGTGGATGAGCATCCCGGGAAGGATGCTCCCGGTCTCCAGCGCCACCCAGCCGAGGAGGAGGCCGACCGCCGTCGCCGCGAGCACGTGGTACGGGTTGATGTGGAACAGCCCGAAGACGAGCGCGCTGCCCAGGACGGCGATCCACCGCGACCCGCTGCGCCGGAGCCCGGCAAGGACGACGCCACGGAAGGTCACCTCCTCGGCGACTGCGGGGAGCAACGCGACCAGAAGCAGCGCCGTCCACAGCCCGAGCTGTCCTTGCTTTCCGAGGAGCTCGCCGAGCCAGTCGGAGTAGGCCCGCGCCCCGGGGAAGCGCAGGAGCTGCGCCCAGACCACCGCGCCGACGCTCCACCCGCCTCCTGCGAGAAGCACGGTGGCCGCCCAGCCCCGCCGGGTGGGCAGGCGTAGTTGCAGGGTGTCTCGTAGCGGCACACGGAAGAGCCGGCACCAGACCAGCGACGGCACCAGGAAGAACCCGAGCTGCGAGACGAGGATCAGCGCCACGACGCCGCCGCGACGCTCGACGAGCGCCGACCCGTAGAAGGTCAGGACCAGGAGCACCGCCGCGAAGGCCAGCGCGTTCCCCGGGGTGAGCTCGCGTCCCGCGCGGACTCCAGGCGAGAAGACGTCACGCCAGGGCTTCTCGCCCGAGAGCAGCACCTGCTCGGTCTGGAACACCCGCGCTGCGAGGAGGATGCCGAGCACCGCCCAGGCGAGGCTCACCGCCCAGACCACGGTGACCTGAGTCGCCCCGGCCTTGCCGACGAGGATGTCATGCACGAGGAGCGTGACGTTCAGGAGCGGGACCAGGGCTGTTCCAGGGGTGAGCTCCGCCCCCGGGAGGAAGCTGGCGAAGCCGGCGAGGATCACCAGCAGGAGGATGGGCATCAGGTAGCTCTGCCCCTCCCGGTAGCTCCGGGCCAGCACGCCGACGGCCATCAGGAGCGCGACGATGAGCAGGGCCGCGGGCAGGACGGTGAGGAAGATGGCCCCGGCGCTCGAGAGGCCGAGGGAAAATCGGGCGCCTGCCCCCATCGCGGCGGTTGCTCGGGAGAGCGTCAGGGCGATCGACCCGAGGTTGCACATCGTCGCGGCGAGGGTGAGCGCCAGCACTGCGAGGTACTTGCCGGCGACGATCTCCACGGATCGAACTGGCGCGGTGAGCAGAGTCTGGAGCGTTCCCCGCTCCTTCTCCCCGGCGGTCAGGTCGAGCGCGGCGTAGAAGCCGGACGTCGCCACCAGGACGAGGAGCAGGTACGGCAGGAGCGCCGCGGCGAGGCTGGCTCCGCGACGGGCGGCGTCGGCCAGGTCGTCCTCGTGGACGTCGAGCGGTGTGGCAGCCTCCGCCTGCTGTCCGAGTGCCGTCATTCGCTGGCGCAGGAGCTCCGCGCCGTGCTCGGTCAGGGCACGTGAGACCCGGCGTTCCATCGCGTCGGAGTCCACGCTGGTCGAGTCGGACAGGACCCGGACCGGGATACTCGGGCCCGAGGAGCCGGGCGGCGTGAGCAGGACCACGTGGAGCGTCTTGGAGGAAACGAGCTTCCGTGCCTCGGCCTCGGGGTCGGACGGAGGATCGGGGCGCCGGTCCACGATGTCGGCCCGGGCTTGCTGCTCGACGGCACGCAGGGCGTCCTCGGGGACAGGTCCCCACGCGGCGACTCGGGCGCGCGTGCGCTCGAGCTCGCCGCGCTTGTCGGTCGCTACCGAACCGAGGAGCGTGAAGAGCAGCGGATAGATGAGCGCCGGGACCACGAAGGCCATCACCACCGTGCGGCGATCGCGAAGCGTCTCCACCAGGTCCTTGCGGAAGATGTGGAGGACGATGCGAGGCCTCACGCGGCGACCTCGTCGCCCACCCGGGCCAGGAAGGCATCGGTCAGGGTCCGGGCGCCGGCGCGCGCGCACACCTCGGCAATGGTCCCCTGGTCGAGCACGCGGCCCCGGTGGAGCAGGACCACGCGGTCGCAGAGCGACTCCGCGTCGCCGAGCACGTGGGTGCTGAGGAGGATGGCCGTGCCCGCCGCCCGGGCCTCGCGGAAGGCGTCGAGGAGGAAGCGCCCCGTCACAACGTCCAGCGCGGTGGTTGGCTCGTCGAGGATGAGCGCCGGTGGGTCGTGAACGAAGGCCCGCGCGATGTTGGCGCGCTGCTTCTGGCCGGCCGAGAGCTTGCCGCATTGTCGATCGGCGAACTCGGTGAGGCGGAACCGGGTCACCAGCGTCTCGATCCGCGGGGCGAGCGCCGCTTCGGGGATGTCGTGCAGGCGGCCGAAGTACCGGAGGACCTCGCGAGGCGTGAGCCGCTGGTAGAGCGCGGTGTCACCGGTGAGGAACCCGAGCGCCCGCTTCAGCTGGAAGGCCTCGCCCTCGGTGCCGTGACCGGCGACTCGCACCTCACCGGAAGTCGGGGTCAGCACCCCGGCGAGCATGCGGAGGACGGTGGTCTTGCCCGCGCCGTTGGGGCCCAGAAGGCCGACGACCTCTCCTGCGGAGACGGTGAAGCTCACGTCCGAGGCAGCCACCACCTCGCCGTAGCGCTTGGACAGTCCGCGGGCCTCGATCATCCTCGCGAGGGGCTCGTACCACAGAGAGCCGTCGTGCCGCGCCGTCACGAGGGGCCCGTAACGAGGTGTTTGGCACCTCGGGGCGGGCACCTCGGGGGGAGCAGTCGGGCAGCGGAGGCGCGCCGGGCGGGCGGGCCGACCGAGGTCGTTTGCACTTCGCAGGGGACCTCGGGGCGCCGTAACGAGGTGTTTGGCACCTCTTGGGGGGCTACCTCGCGGGGCGTAACGAGGTGTTTGGCACCTCATGGGCCCGCGAACAGGATCGCCTTCGTGGTGGAGGTGGGGCGATCACCGTCGAACGGCTCGGACTCTGCCGTCCCGTTGCCAGGACTCATGAACGCGGGTCTGAGCTGCCGGGACCCGGTAACGAGGTGTTTGGCACCTCGGGAGGGCCTCGGGAGGGCACCTCGGGAGGCACCGCGGCGGGAGCACCGCGCGGCGCCGGACGCCGCCTACGGTTGGATCTGCGGGAAAGTGTTGCCCGTGAACCAGCAGATTCCTGTTCCCGGATCCTCCCCGTGGAGCGCGCCCACCTCCATGTTGCAGCTCACGGGGTACAACGGGTTCACCCCCGAACCGGCGGCCCTCCCGTTCGCCGGGTCGGCGAACGGATTGCAATCGGCGTCGGACCCGCAGGTCGCAATCGGCGTCAACAGGAGCCCGTGGTACGTCGCGCTGCAGGAGCCGATGGTGTAGGTCGCGTCGCTCTCGGCCTGCGAGCCCTGGTATGCGGGCGCGCTCAGGAACCGGGTGTTCGACAGCGTGATCGAGCGGGGCGGATCGGGAGGCGTGCCGTCGCTCAGCGCAGGCACCGCATTGGCGGTCGTGAAGCTCGGCACGGTGCAGGTCCCATCCGCGTCGGGCGCCGCACCGATCTGCCCGCGACCCACATCACCGGTCGACGCCGGAAAGTCCACGTCCCCGTTCGCATCGACCGGTAGCAACGACTCCGCCCGGAACACCACCTCGAGCTGGTCGGCGCCGAGCTTGTCGAACCGGAGATTGTCAGCCTGCCGGGGCGGGAGCAGCGTGTCGTCACATCCCGCCCCGCCGCTCACCGGCCCGGTCCGGTCCATCACGAAGAGAAAGCCGCCGAGAGCCGGACGCTGGACCAGGCAGGTCTGGTTGACATCTCCTCCGCACGCCGCCAGCAGCACCAGGAGGGGCACCACAAGAGAGGAAGGCTTGAGCATGGTGTCGTCGTTCCTCAGAAGCTGAAGCGGGCGGTGAATCGGAAGCTCCGCACGGGCTGGTACTGCTGCGCACGGCCCCAGTTCGGATTGATGGCGTAGGTCTGAGGTTGCTGGTCGGGATCCGGGAGGACCACGGTCTTCAGCTCAGGGCCGTTCGGGCCGGCCACCACACCTCCTCTGGGAAGACTTCCATTCACCCCGTACGGAGCCGGGACGTTCCCCTGGGTCCCGTTGAGGATCGGGCCGGGATCGCGGCCTCCGCCGGTGAGCGATGGCAGTGTCACGTACTGCTGATCGACGCGGATGGGGTTCTGCGAGTTGAAGATGTTGAACCCGTCCACACCGACGGTCAGCACGCTGTCCTTGCTGAAGCGGTAGTTGACGGCGAGCCGTGCATCCACGCTGTTCACCCACGGCAGGCGTCCCCCTTGCCCTCGCTGGAGGATGTAGACCTGACCCGGGCCGTACCCGGTCTCGTTGGACGGACCGGTGAAGTTGATCGGAGTACCGGACGCCCCGGTGTACGTGAGCCCGGTGGTCAGGCTCAGCGTGGGAGTGATGACCCACTCCTTGGCCAGGAACACCTTGATGGTGTGAGTGACGTCAGCGCTCAGGGGCCCGTCCTGGTTGACCAGGAGCTGGGCCAGATCGAAGGTGGCGTTGATGTTCGGGTCGAGCTGGTTGTCCTCGGGACGGAACAGGCCGTCGTAGTTCCCGCGCAGCTGCGACCACGTGTAGCTGATCTGCGCCTGCCACAGGTCGCTGAAGTTCTTGACGAAGCTCGCGGTGACCGCATGGTACGTGCGCTTCGCCTTCGGAAACGAGGAGCCGACTCCCTCTCCGGGGTTGCCGATGAAGTAGGTGTTCCCGTTGTCCGCCGACATGTCCTCGATGGTTCGCACCAGGTTCCGGTACGTGTAGGAGAGGCCGACGCGTGCGTTGGCGAAGATCTCGTACTCACCGCCGGCGACGACCTCGTCGTTGGCCGTGGGTTGGAGGTCCGGATCCACCGCGCTCTTGTCGGCGCTCAGGTTGCGCCACTTCACGTTCGGCCGGGCGATGTTGGATCCGCGGAGGAGCGTGGCCGCGTCGCAGCCCTGGATGCCGACCGCTCGTGGATCGCACACGTGGTTGGCAATGACCTGGCTCTCGCTCGAGAGCGCGCGGTCGGCGATGTCCAGCGGGACCGCCTCGTAGTACCGGCCGTAGTTGGCAAAGAGCTTCGCGCGGCCCTGCTGGGTCGGATCCCACACGAACCCGATGCGCGGAGACCACTCGTTGCCCAGTTTCATCCCGAGCAGGCCGTCCTTGTCGTACAGGTACTGCCCATCCCAGCGCAGCCCGGCGTTCACGGTGACCTTGTCGAGGATGCTCCAGCTGTCTTGGATGAAGCCGCCGATCATCACCGACTTGCTCTTGGCGGTGAGGATGACGTTCCCAGCCGTGGTGTCGATGTTCGAGAGGTACCCGAACCGCCGCGCCTCCTGGACGTTGAGCGTCGTCGTGGTCGGGTCGATGCCGCCGGGCCCGAAGTCGAAGTACGTGGCGCCTCCGCCGTAGGTCTTGAGGTGGTCGTAGTAGGAGATGTTCCCCTCGACCCCGCCCTTCAGCACGTGGTGACCGAGCGCGCTGAAGAGGCCGGTGAGCACCACCTTGCCCTGGTACGAGTCGAGCTTCTGTCGCTCCAGGAAGTTCGGGCCGCCGTAGAGGTTCCAGGTGGTCTGGCACTTGATGGTCTGATCACCGGTGCCGCACGCGTCTCGAACGCTCGCCGGCACCTGGTCTTCGAAGTTCAGGACGTTGCTGATGTAGAGAGGTAAGAGCGCCGGAATCCCGGCGAGAGTGTTCATGTTGGTGACGTTGTCGAAGCCGCTTCCGTCTCCCGGTGCCCCCTCATCGAGCTGGTGGTGCCAGCCCAGGCGAACGTCGAGGAGGAGCTTCTTGTCCAGGAACGAGCTGTTCAGCTCGGCGTTCACGTCGTAGGCCGAGGTGTTCGTGAGGTAGTGGTTGGTGTTGAAGGTCTGCTGAGTGAAACCCGTGATGCCGAAGGGCACTCTCAACGCGAGTGCCCCGGGCTGACGGACGGAGAAGGATGCGTCGCCTCCGCCAGTGGTCGGTGTCCCGATGACGGTGACGCTGACCCGGTGGTCCTGGTTGATGAGGTAGGTCAGCTTGCCGACGAACTGGTACGCCTTCTCGTCGGCGAAGCGGCGCTGTTCGCTGTTCGGAATGAGGGAGTAGGCCTGGTTTCCGTCGGCGTCCGTCTGGCCGGGGTTCTCGATGAAGAACTTCCGCTTGTACGAGTACCGGATGAAGCTCGGCTGGAACCCGACGAAGAACCAGAGCTTGTCCTTCAGGATGTAGCCGCCGAGCGTCGCTCCGAAGTCGGCGACGTTGAAAAGGTCCCGTGTTCCGGCGACGACCGCACCGGCGGTACTCACCGTCTTCGACCGGCCCTGAAGCGCGCCGGGGGTGAAGGTGCCCCAGATGGACCCGTGGAACTCGTTGCCTCCGGACTTGGTGATGGCGCTGATTGCACCGCCGGTGGTCCGTCCGTACTCGGGCATGTAGCCGCCGGTGATGACGTTGACCTCGTCGAGGAACTCGACCGACAGCGGTGTCCCGAGCACGCCGTAGGCGGGGTTGTTCACCGAGAGGCCGTCGATCAGGTACGAGTTCTCGGGTGAGGTCGTGCCGTTGATCGAGAGCCCGTACACGTCCGCGGCTGCCTGCGGCGCGACGGTGGCGATGGAGTCGAACGAGCGCACGGCTCCGCCGAGCCCGCCGGGGCGGCTCAACGCGAAGTTGCGCACGAAATCCTGGTTGACGGTGGTTGCGAGCGTGCTCGATCCCACGTCCACGACCGGGGCCGCGCCGGTGACGACGATGGTCTCCTCGAGCGACTCCGGGAGGAGCTCGACGTTGAGCCGCAAGGTGCGGTCGGCCGCGACGTCAATCCCCGTTCGCGTGTACGGGCGATAGCTCTCCTTCTCGAACCGGAGGGTGTACGTGCCCGGCGGCAACTGCGGGATCCGGTAGAGCCCCGTGGAGTCAGTGACCACCACCTGCTCTCCCTGCAGGCTGGGCGAGGTTGCCGTCACCACCACGTCGGGAACCGGAGCACGGGTCTGCGCATCGACCGCGTTTCCGGTGAGGACCGACGTGGCTCCCTGCGCGAGCACCACCGAAGGGAGCAGCCCGGCGGCGAGCACGAGCACACCGAGCCATCTCGAACGAATCAATCGCACGAACATCCCTCCTCCGTTTCGAAGAGGGATACCGGAGCGTGCTCGTTGGCTTCCTTGGTCCGACTGACCGGTACGACGCTGGTACGCGCGCGGATCCGTGTGCAGCCACAACGAATTGCGTCCTGCGTGCGCAAGCGTTCGAGCCCGCTGATCAGCAGGACGGCTGCGACCGGCGCCTTGCCAGCGCGGGAGAACTCGAGCAGCAACCGCGTTGCAGCGGTTGCGTTCGACCTCAGCGCTTACCTGGCTCTGGCTCCGCGGGTCGACGTGCCCGAGCGGAGTGCCGACTCGAGGTGCTCGCCCCGAGGTCGATTCGAGGTGCCAGACACCTCGTTACCTGGCGATCCGGGGGCGCAGCGCAGCCGTGCCGGGTACCTCGTACCCGGTCCGAAGGCAGACCCGAGGTCCCCAGACCCCGAGGTGCCAAACACCTCGTTACCCCTCGTTACCAAGCCGACCGCGCAGCGGCTGCCAGGCACCTCGCTGCCGACCGAGCTGCCGAAGCGAGGTGAGGTCGGCCGAGGTGCTCGACCGAGGTGCCAAACACCTCGTTACCGACACGTCGTCACCGATACTCGTCGCCGGCTGACCTCGGCCAGGCCGAGGTGCCAAACACCTCGTTACGGGTCCGAGCGCGCAACGGGCGTGCCAGGCGGCCATTACGAGGCCTCGCTACCGCCCACCGCGTCACCGACCCGAGGTGCCAAACACCTCGTTACCAGAGGTGCCAAACACCTCGTTACCGGACACCTCGCTACCGGCCCCGTTACGACGCGCTCGTTACCACCAGCCGCGGTACCGACCCGAGGTGCCGACCCGAGGTGCCAGACACCGCGTTACCGGCCAGCCGGGGTACTGACCCGAGGTGCCAGACACCTCGTTACCGCGACCTCATTCCGCCTCACGTCCTCCCCGCGGCGGCGCCGCGAGCGCTCCCATCAACTCCGACCGCGTCGACACACCCACCTTCTCGAACAGGCGCGAGAGCGTGTTCCGGACGGTGTTGGCGGAGATTCCGAGGTCCCGACCGATCTCCCGGTTCGTCAGGCCCGCCCGAAGCTTCTCCACGATCTCTCGCTCACGGCGCGTGAGCCCGGACGTCGTCAGCGGACCGCCGACCAGTTGAGACCGCGTCCGAACCCCCGTCTTGTCGAAGATCCGCACCAGCACGTTGCGCACCGACGCCACCGACCGGCCCGTCGCCAGCGCGATCTGCGCGTTCGTGTATCCGAGCCGCACGTACTCGACCAGGTCCGCCTCGCGCGGAGTGAGCGCACGCGAGGGACTCACGCTCGTCGCCGTGCCCTCGTCCGCGAGGATCAGCGTCGGGAGAAGCGCCCGAAGCCAGCTGACATCGCTGGCTCCGAACGCCCCCCCTCCGCGCTCGACCGTGAGCACCGCCCTCGTGCGTCCAAAGCGCTCGAGGTCCAGACGGAGCACCACTCGCTGCCGGTCCGGCGCGGCGTGAATCTCGCCACCGGGCGCCGCCGAGCCCTCGGGTTCCTCCAGACGCCCCGGGCTCCACATCACGCACGCCGGCCCCCGCCCTTCACCGTCGAGCCCCCCGTTCCAGCTCAACCCGGGGTACACGACGCGGAGCTCGCCGAAGGGCGGCACTTCCTCCCACACCGCGCGGTCGAAGGGGAGCGCACGGGACAGCAGCGCGAGCGCCCGTCCCCGGAACTCGGCCTTGGACGCCGCCGCGAGCGCCAGCCGGGTGAGCTCGGGGACCAGCTCGGACGGATCCGGCCGACTCGCGCATTCGGCCTGGAGCGGCGCAGTCATCGCGCACCTCCCGCCGCCGCGCTCGACAGCAGACGCGAGGTCGCCAGCCCGACCAGCTCCGACCGCGTCGACACGCCGGTCTTCCGGTAGAGCCGCACGAGCTGGTTCCGCACCGTCGCCGGCGACGTCCCCAGGGCTCGCGCGATGTCCTCGTTCCGGTATCCCCGGACCAGGTACTCGAAGATCTGCCGCTCCCGCGGCGAGAGCCGAGCACCGATCGTCTCGGCGACCTCGACCTGCCGCTCGTCGCCAAGCTGCAGCACCGGCTGGAGTTGATCGAGCAGCCGGAGCTCCGCGGTGGAAAAGGGACGGGTTCTGGAGAGCGACAGCGCGGATGTCGACCGCTCGCCAACCCGGAGTACGCAGCACATGAGCCCACGCTCCGTGGCAGACCAGTCCCGCTCACCCGGTCCACACAACAGCAATCGGGCCGGAGGACGCAGCAGCGCACGAAGCTCCGAGCCCTCCTCCGACCAAAGAGTGATCAACCGTCGCGCGTTGGTGTTCCACACCGCGACCGTCTCGTCGCCCGACGTGGGCGGCAGGCTGGCGAAGGCCGCAGCCTCCAGCGTCAGCGCGACCCTCAGCCGCTCGAGCACCCCGCGTCTGAACCCCAGCCGGCTTCGCGCCTGGCAGGCCCACTCGGCGATGTCCGGAATCAGCGGCGTGACGACAAGGCTCAACGCGCCCAACTGCGGGACCCCCGTCACGCTCCCCTCCCCCGGTGAGGCCCCTGACCGAGACGGTAGGGCAAATGCACCAGCCCAGTGAAGCCCCCTAGAACGAACGTTCTAGTGAATTCCGTCTCTTGAAGGACACGTACCCAGCGCGACTGGTGCAAACGGACCCGGTGCGGTGCCGGTGCGCGGGCGACATCCAACCCGAGAACCGTGCTCGCACTGCCTCGAGACGACTTGCTTCTCTGCCTTCGGGCGATCGGCGATCCGCTGCGGCTCCGCATCCTGGTGCTCCTTGCGCATCCCCCCGGCGTGCGCTCCGGCCCCGTCACCGAGACCGAGCCGGGGATGTGCGTGTCCGACCTCCGCGCACGCATGGGACGCGCTCCCGCGCTCGTGTCCCACCACGTCCAGGTCCTGCTCCGGGCTGGACTCATCCGCCGCGTCCGCCGAGGTCGCTGGTCATTGCTTCAGCTGGACACCGGCCGGGTCGAGTCGCTCGGAGAACAGATCGCAGCACTGGCGAGCGATCAGCTCCCGGCCCACCCCGGGCGCCCGGGGACCTTCGATGCTCCCGCGCCGGCCGCTCGGGTCGGATCCTCGGTGCTGATGCCGCCGCCGGTCCTCTCCCTCGCTCCAGCCCCGCGCAGGCGCGACGACGAAAACGGCGCGAACGGCGCGACCGCCTGGTGAATCGAGGGACCCGCCTCGCTCCCGGCTCAGCCGTCCCGGCCGCGCCCGAAGGCCCGCTTCACCTCTGGATGCTCCGCGAGCAGCGACAGCGCCCGCGCCAGCAGCGTCTTTCCCGGCTCCATCCGGTGCCACGTCGATGCGCCGGACGGATGGGGAAGTGGGATGACGTCGGCGCGATGCCCCTCGAACACCAGCCGATGTGACGTGCCCACGACCTCGGCCAGGCCGCCGCGATGGCCCATCACCTCGGCGATGGCCAGGGTTCCCACCGGAACCACCAGCCTCGGTCGCATCAGCTCCACCTCGGCCCGAAGCCAGCGGCGGCAGCGTTCGACCTCCTCCGGATCCGGACGGCGATCGCCACCCCCGGGCGCCTTCCCCGGGAAGCAGCGGGTGACGGCGGAGAGGTACATGTGCCTCCGGACCGTCTCCTCGTCCGCACCGAGCACCGAGGCGAACCACCCGAAGAGCGTGCGTCCCGCGGTCCAGGCGAAGGGCTTCCCCAGAGAGGCCTCGCGCGGCCCGGGCGCCTGTCCGACGAGGAGAATCCGCGCCGGCTGTGCGGAAGGGTGGACGGGAGTCCCCACCACCCGCGGGCACGCACGACAGCCAGACAGCTCGGCGTGGAGATCCTGGAGTCTTTCTCGGGTGCTGGCCATGCGTCGTCGGGTTGTCCGGGGATTCAGCACAAGAGTAGCCTCGGAGGGTCGCACCCCTCTCTCGCGATGTCCGCCTCCATCGAAGCCACCCATCCTCCAACGCGACCGAGCGCGGGCCCTCCGCACATCCCCGGTTATCGCCTGGAGAAGCTGGTCGGCAAGGGCGGGATGGGCGAGGTCCACCGCGCGGTGCAGCTGAGCCTCGGGCGGGTGGTGGCGGTGAAGATCCTCTCCGGCGAGCTCGCCGCCGATCCAACGTTCGTCGCCCGCTTCGACAAGGAGGCCGCGGCCCTCGCCACCCTCAGCCACCCCAACGTGGTGAGCATCGTCGACAAGGGGAAGGCGGAGAACACCTACTACCTGGTGATGGAGTACGTGGACGGGCCCTCGCTCCGCGAGGTGATGCGCTCGCCCCTCCTCGACATCCCTGGCGCGCTTCGAATCATCATGGAGATCGCCCGGGCCATCGACTACGCGCACGGCCGCGGGGTCGTCCACCGTGACCTGAAACCGGAGAACATCCTCTTCGACGAGCAGGCGGGCGGCATCGCCAAGGTGACCGACTTCGGCCTCGCCACGTTCTTCGACGACAGCAAGCTCACCAGCCGGTTCAACGTCACCGAGACCCACGTCTCGATGGGCACCCTGAGCTACATGGCGCCCGAGCAGCGGGTGGACGCGAAGAACGCCGACCATCGCGCCGACATCTACTCGCTCGGCGTGATGCTCTACGAGCTCCTCGTGGGCGAGGTGCCCATCGGCACCTTCGACCCGCCGAGCCAGCGCCGACCGGGCACCGACAAGCGGCTGGACCACATCGTCCTCCGCTGCCTCAAGCCCTCGCCGGACGATCGCTATCAGCGCGTCGCGGACCTGATGCTCGACCTCGAGCCGTTCGCACCGGTGTCGTTCAGCCAGGTGCCGCGGAAGATCTCGCGGGTCGAGCAGCTCAAGAACCAGGTCCGCTCCGTCCTCCGGAAGGCGCTCCGGGTCGGCGAGGTCGCGGTCATGGTCGCCGCCTTCATCGTCCTGGGCATCAGCTGGGCCCGGAGCCACTACCACCCGCCACCTCGCCCCTCCCCCGGCACCGCCCTGACCTCGCCCGAGCTCCGCCTCGAGACCGCCACCACCTCGGCCGGCCGCATCGCCGATACCAGCACCGTGCGCCGGATGGTGCTCGGCGAGGGGCCTGATCCGATTCCCCTGATCGCCTGGGGCCGGATTCCGGGCCTCGAAGGGCGAACGGTCCGGTTCCCGGCCTCTCCCGACGACGTCAGCGTCGGACGGCTGAACCTCGACCTCGTCGACCGCGATGGCATCTCCGCCCAGCTCATCGCCGACGTGACCGCCACCGCGCCCCCATCGTCCTTCTGGGCGGCCATCCGCGAGCAGCTCCTCGGCGTCACCCGCGAGCCCCAGTCGGCGATGATGCTGCTGGGCAGCCCCGGGCGGTACGTGGCGGTCATGGTCTCCGGCGCCGGCGAGCCGGTCGCGTTCGAATGGGCGCTCGGCGAGCGGCGAGGCACGATGCTCGGCCCCCCCAGCCCCCCGGGCGGAGCCGCGCATGTGAAGCTGGAGGTGGACCGGGCGGGCCAGCTCCAGGCCTTCGTCGGAACCGACATCGACCAGCGACCGGTCGGCGAGCCCCTCTATCTGGGCACCGACTGGCGCAACAGCTTCGGAGCGCCCCCCACGCCTGCCCTGGGATGCATCGACGGGGAGTGCACGTTCCGTCAGGTGGGTTACGAGATCGGCAGGGAACCGCCGGATCTTCCCGAGCCACTGGTGCTCACCGAACCTTCCACCCCCCAGAAGTCAAAGACGGTTGCCAAGGGAACCACGAAGCGCAAGACCTCCAGCGACACCAAGAAGCCGCAACCCCTGCGCTCCCCGGCACCCACCACCCGCCACGCGAAGAAGTGACCGCGGGCACGCCCCGATTCACTGGAACCCCTCCGATGCGTCGTGTCCTCTCAGCCCTGGTGCTCGCGCTCTGCGCCTGCGCCCATGCCCCACCTTCTCCCACCGCGGTGCTCGACGAGGCTGCCGGGCGCGCCAAGGACGCTGCCGCCCCCGCGCGGACGGTTGCGCTCGCTGGCTTCCACGCTCTCCTGGTGGAGAACCAGCCCGAGCGGGCCCGGACGCTCGCCCAGGACGCGCTCCGGCGAAACGCAGATGAACCCTACGCCCTGGCGCTTCAGGAATTGCTCGCGCGCAGGGACGGGCACCCCGAGGCGGCGCTCGATGCAGCGCTCCGGCTGGTCCATGGGGCCCCGAAGCATCCGCTGGCCACTGTCGCCGCCCGGCAGGTCCATGAGATGGCGGGGCTCGCCGCTTCCCTGGATGCGCGCATCCTCACCGAGGTACCCCGGGCGCTCAACGCCGGAGCCGAGGGCGAGACCGCGCTCCTGCTCCGGCTGGCGCTGGCGCAGCTTCAGTTCCTGGGCGATCGGCCGGAGCTGCCCGAGACGCGCTCCGAGGCTGGAGTCCCGGTGGAGGTCACGCTTCTCGGCCCTCTCTCGCCGCTGCACCTCCTCGCCTTCGGTGAGCAGACCGAGCCCGAGCGCAGCGGTGCCATCCCCGAGTCGGCGTCCGGGCCATTCGGTCCGCTCTCTCCGCGCACCCTTCCGCTGACCGCGGGGCGGCTGTCGCTCGAGGCCGAGAGTCCGAGCGGAGACATCTACGTGATGGCGGTGGACGTGGAGGTGCCCGCCGCGGCGCTCTACGTGGTCCGGACGAACAGCCCGGGCACCCACCGGATGCTCCTCGACGGCAGTCGCCTCTACGAGCGCCGGACGTTCGAGCGGCCCGACTCCACCGTCGACGCGCGCGCGGTGCGTCTCGAACCCGGGGTACACCGGCTGATGGCGGTGCTCCTCAAAGAGGAGCGCGCGGGCTCGCTGGCCTTCACCGTTTCCCGGGCGGACGGACAGCCGTCGGGAGTGCGCTTCTCGCCGGCGCGCGGGCCGGCCCCGCGCTGGAGCGGGGTGAAGGTCGAGGTCGCGCCGGGGTTCTATCCCGATGCGGCGAGTGTCGCGGCAGCGCTGGCGCCCGAAGCCGGACGCTCCCTGGCGACCTATCTCGCGGCGCGGGATGCCGAGGCACGAGACGTGGATGGCGGGCGACGACTCCTCGCCGAGCTCGGGCCCTTGCCCGCGGCGGCGCCCTGGAACGTGCTCTCCGCCGACCTCGCGCTCCGGGACCGGAGCCTTCCCAGCAAGGTAGGACAGGGTCGGGCCACCCGGGACCTCGAGGTCGCGGTGGAGCGAGATGGGGCCAACGTCGGTGCGCTCGTCGCCCGCGGTTTCCTGGCGGTCAACGACCAGCGAGTGGACCAGGCCGTGGGGCTGGCGTCGCGGGCGCGCGCGGCGTTCTCGCCGGTGGGCACGTCGGTGCTCGCGCTCGAGTCACGCATCGCGCTCGCGCAGGGCGTCGACGCTCAGGCGGACACCCTCGCCCGGCAGAGCCTCGACCAGATCTCCGGCCTGTGCGAGGCGCTTCTGGTTCGCTACGACGTCGCGCGCCGCCGGGACGCGATCGCCACCACCGATTCGCTGCTCGACGCCATCTCCGCATGCCCCGGGGAGCAGCTCCGCCGGGTGAACCACTGGAAGACCCGCGGGCAGAACGACCGCGCGCTGACCGAGCTGCGGAAGCTTCGCGCGCGGCAGCCGGGAGACGTGGGGCTCGGGACGCAGGAGGCGGACCTCCTGGTCGCCCTGCGGCGGACCGATGAGGCGACAAAGGTGCTCCGGGCGCTGACCGTGCTCCGTCCGCGCGACCCCTCGCTGTGGAAGCGGCTGGGAGACACGCTCGCCCTCGGCAAGCACGACTCCGAGGCGATCGCCGCGCGCGAGAAGGCGCTGACCCTGGACGGTTCGGACCTCTCGCTGCGCCGCACGGTGGAGAGGTCACGGACCGGCAAGGAGATCCTCGCCGACTTCGCCATTGACGGTCGCAAGGCGTTGAAGGCTTTCGACGCGCGGGGGAGCAATGTCGAGGGCTCGAGCGTGCTGGTGGTGGATGCAGCCGCGACGCGCGCCTTCGCCGACGGGTCGATGGTGGACCGGGTTCACACGGTGGAGAAGGTGCTCGATCAGAGCGCCGTGGCCCGGGTGGCGGAGGTCCAGGTGCCCCAGGGCGCGCAGGTGCTGGCCCTGCGGACCCTGAAGGCGGACGGGACGGTGCTCGAGCCGGAGAGCCTGGACAAGGACACGGTGAGCCTGCCCGGCGTCGGCGTGGGCGACGCTGTCGACTTCGAGTACCTCCTGGCGCACCCGGCACGACGGGCGGCGAGCCCGGGCTGGACCGCCGGCGCCTTCTACTTCCAGGTGGACGGGGTGGCCGACGACTGGGCGACCTACGCGGTGGTGGCTCCGCGCGGCTCGGGGATGAGCGTGGATGCGCACAACATGCCGGCACCGAAGGTGAAGACCGAGGGCCAGCTGGACATCGTCCGAGCGGAGGTCCGGAACGCGCCGGCGCTGGTCTCCGATCCCAATCCGCCCCCCTCAGGAACCGAGCAGCTGCCGTTCCTCGTGGTCGGCGCGGGCGACACCGGGCCCGGTGGTCTCCTCACCGCGACGGGCGATGCGCTGAGCGCACGGGCGCAGCGCACGTTCGAGGTCGAGGCGTTCGCGAAGGCCGCGGCGGCCGGGAAGTCCGGCGTGGAGGCGGTCCGTGCCATTCACTCCGCGGTCATGGATCGCATCCCAGGACGCGACGCCGGGCTGGGCCTCACCGCGGCGAGCACGCTCGCTCAGGATCGTGGCAGCCGGCTCTGGCTGCTCAAGGCCGCCCTCGAGGCGCAGGGGTTTCCCGCGCGGGTGGCGATGGTGCGAACCTTTGCCACCGACCCGAGCCCCTACCGCTTCCCCAACGAGACGCTCTTCCCCTACGGCTGCCTGCGGGTGGAGGTGCCGGGACACGAGCCGGTGTGGCTCGACACGGTGATCCGCTATGGCCCGTTCGGGGTTCTGCCGGAGCAGGCCGCGAACGGACTGGAGGCGTATCTGCTGCCCGAGCCCGGGCGCCCGCTGCTGGCGGTGAAGACCCCGAAGCAGCCGCCACTCGGCGGGAGAGAAGTGACGCTCGAGCTCGCGCTGGCGGAGGACGGGACGCTGAGCGGCGACGTGTTCGAGATCTACAGCGGGTTCGAGGCGGCCCAGCTCGCGGAGACGCTGGAGGGCGTGTCCAACGAGCAGCGCGACCAGGCGCTGCAGCAAGCGCTGTCCCGGTACTTCGGGGGTGCGGAGCTGTCGAACCTGAGGCTCGACGTGAAGCGGGCAGTGGGTGCGCCGCTCTCGCTCCGCTACCACTTCGTCGCGCCGCGGTTCGCCCGGGTGGAGGATGGGCGGATGACGCTCGGTCCGCTCACCTACCCGGCGCAGGTGGGGCGCAGGTACGTGACGGTCGGGACGCGCCGTTCGCCGCTGTTCATCGACTCCACCGAGCAGAACATCAGTCACGTGGCGCTGCGTCTTCCCAAGGGCTGGCGGATCGACGATCCGCTGAAGGGCGGGAAGCTGGAGAGCCCGTTCGGGATCTTCACCCGCGACGAGCAGGACGGAGAGGTGTTCCGCGTCCAGGAGCGCTACCGCCTGGACATGGCGCGCATCCGGGTGAACCAGTACGAAGCCTTCGCCAGCTTCGCCGGACAGGTGGACCTGTTGCAGACGCGGGACCTGGTCGCGGTGAAGCCGGGACCGCTGAAGAACCCGGCAGGTCGAACTGAACGCTGAGCGCGTGCGTCAGGCTGGCTGGGGGGAGCGGGCCACGCCGCGGAGGGTCCCATCGAGGCTCCAGTGACCGGGCCCCGCTGCCGAGATGTAGAGCCAGACGAAGCAGAACAGGATCGCCGGGGGTCCTCCGTTCAGCACGGGCCAGAAGCCGTTCGGCGCGTGGGCATGGAAGTACGCGACGGCCATCTCACCCGCGAGGATGAATGCCACTGGACGGGTGAAGAGGCCGACGAGCAGCAGGCTGCCTCCCACGACCTCGAGAAGTCCTGCGATGCCGGCCAGCGAGGCCAGCGGGACAGTGCCTCCTCCCGGGATGAGCGGACCTGGAAAGGCGAACAGCTTTCCCGACCCGAACTGGAAAAAGAGAAACGCGGAAATGATCCGAAGGACGCTCAGGAGCTGGGGAGCCCATGAGCGCCACCTGCTGGTGATGTTCTCCTCCGCCATTGGAACCTCCTCGGGCGTCGAGCGACCGGCCCTTCAGGGGCGTGTCTAGCAGGCGCCTCTTGGACGCCACCCGGATACATCAACCGCTTGTCACCGAGAGGCGACACCCACGAAACCGCACTCAGTGTGCTGGGAGACGTTTTGGCGCCTCGACGGGTCTCTGGCGCGTAACGAGGTGTTTGGCACCTCCCGTAGCCCCTCCGGTAACGAGGTGTTTGGAACTTCGACGGGGGCACCTCGACGGCGGCGTAACGAGGTGTTTGGCACCTCGACGGGCACTTCGACGGGACGGGGCACTTCGACGGGGGCGTAACGAGGTGTTTGGCGCCTCGGTAACGAGGTGTTTGGCACCTCGAGAGGGGTAACGAGGTGTTTGGCACCTCGAGAGGCACCTCGAGAGGACCTTGAAAGGATACTTTCGGCGGCGCCACCCGAGGCGGCAGCCTCGTCCGAAGCCACGTCTCTCCACCCGGACACCGTCCGGAGCTTCAGACCGTCCGCGGCCCGGGGACCTCCACCCGCTGCCCGGCCCTGGTCGGGCGCAGCGTGGAGGGCAATCTGCGACTCATGACCGACTCCATGCGCCCTTCCCTGGGATCGGTTCTCCTCGCCGCGCTCGTCGTCGCCGTCGCCGATCTCCTCGACGCGATCATCGTCTGGGTCGTGATCTTTCAGAAGAGCACGGTGCTGCGAATCCTCCAGAGCATCGCAAGGGGCCTCCTCGGTCAGGACGCGTTCAAGGGAGGAAACGCGACCGCGGCGCTCGGCCTCGTTCTTCACTTCGTCGTCGCGCTCGGCTGGACCCTGGTGTTCCTCGTGCTGCTCCTGCGCTGGCCACGTCTCCGCGTCTGGATGGCCACCACGCGCGGCGCCGTGCTCGTCGGGCTCGTCTATGGCGCCGTCGTCTGGTTGCTCATGGACAGCATCGTCCTTCCCCTCAGCCGCGCCTCGTTCGTTCCCCCCACCCACCCCTGGTTCTGGATCCAGCTCGCGACGCATCCGTTCGTGGTCGGCCTCCCCATCGCGCTCATCCTCCGATGGGGGAGTCGCCACGTGGCCGCGGTCACGCCGGCGCACCTCCCGCAGACCGCGCGCGGGAACGGCTGAGCGCCCGTCAGATCGCGATCTCGCCGGGCTGCTCGCGCCGCGGCAGCGCGACGTAGAAGGTCGCGCCCTGCTCGGGCACTCCGACGCCCCACACTCGCCCGCCGTGGCGCTGGATGATGCGCCGCACGTGCGCGAGGCCGATCCCCGTGCCCTCGAAATCCTCGGCGCGGTGCAGCCGCTGGAAGACTCCAAAGAGCTTGTGGGCGTACTTCATGTCGAAGCCCACGCCGTTGTCCCGAACGTAAACAATGTCTTCCGCGCCGGGGACGTTGACCGTGCCGACCTCGATGCGGGCCGGCTTCCGGCTGCGGGTGTACTTCAGGGCGTTCCCGAGGAGGTTGCGCACCACGAGGAGCAGCAGCGTGGGATCGCCGTGGACCGTGGGAAGCGAGTGGACCACCCACTCCACCTCCCGGCCCTCCTGCTCGTAGAGCAGGCCCTCCCGGCCCGTGGCGAGCACGGAGCTCAGGTTCACCGGCTCGCGGCGCAGCTCGGCCCGGCTCACCCGGGTGAACGAGAGCAGGTCGTCCACCATCTGTACCGCCTCGGCCGCTGTGCTCCGGAGCATCGCCACGTAGGTCCGCTCGCCAGCGTGGAGGCGCGAGCGGGCGCTGTCCTCCAGGAGCCGGGTGAGGCCGCCCAGCTGGCGGAGCGGAGCCCGGAGGTCGTGGCTCACCGACGAGGTGAAGGCCTCCAGCTCGGCGTTGACCGCCGCCAGCGCGCGGGTTCGTTCGGCGACGCGCTCCTCGAGCGAGGCGTTGAGCTCGCGGATCGCCTGCTCGCGCTCGGCCATCGCCGCCACCGCCTCGCCGTGGCTCCGGGCGAGCGCCAGCAGCTGCCGCCTGCTCGTGTAGCCCAGCACCAGGGCCAGCGCGCTCACGCAGGTCAGCGAGAGCCAGAAGAGGAGCTTCCCGGTGAGGGCGGCATGCTCCGCACGCTCGCGGCGGCGGGCCTGCTCGCTGTCGCCGAGGGTGTCGAGTACCTCCAGCATGCTGGAGAGCCGCTGGACTCCCTCGCCGGCCTTGAAGTGCCGGATGTAGTCCTCACCGGATTCGAAGAGCGCGCGCTCATGTGCCGCGTACTTCGCCCACTCCCGGGCCATCCGCTCGACGATGTCCAGGCGCGCGAGCTGATCTGCATCCTCGCGGAGGAGGATCCGAAGTTTGCGCTCCATGTCGATCAGCTGCGCATCGGCCCGCTCGAGCGTCGCGAGGAAGGTCCGGTCCCCCGAGAGCAGATACCCGCGCAGGCTCGTCTCGCGATCCACCAGCAGCTCACGGAGCCGCGCCGAGTGGGCGAGCACCTGGTCCGAGCGCTGCGTCAGCCGCGCCTGCCGGACGAGCACCGCCACTCCACCGCCGAGCGCAACCGCGAGAAGCGCGAGCAGGATGGCGGGGATCAGGAACGCGCGGGTGAGCAGGCGCCGGAACTCCACCGTCTCGTGCGCAAGCGGCGCCGACGCGATCGAATCGTCGACCGGCGTGAGCTGGACGGGCGGAGCGGAGGGAGCGGCAAGCCCGGGCTCGACCTCGGCGGGGGCCTCGGCAGCGGAGAGCGGCGCGTGCACGTGAGCGAAGGAGCATTCTTGTAGCACGGCCGCCATGCGGGCTGGCGCGGACGCCGCCCTGTCGGACACGCGCGCCGCTGGACCCGCATGCACGCCCATCGGCCCCAGCTGCACACCCCGCGGCGGCACTCGCGCCCGCGACCCGCGCTCAAACCAGCCGGGCGCTGATTTCCTGGTGCAGGTGGGCGCCGCGCGCGGTGAGCCGAATGCGGGGCCCCACCGGCTCCAGGAAGCCGTCCCGCATCAGCGCCTCGACCTCGCCGGTCCGGGGGGTGACGCCGTGCTCCACCCAGAGGCGACGCAGGTCCACACCGGAGCGGAGACGGAGCCCGAGCAGCATGCGCTCCTCGTACAGCGCCTCCGGACCGAGCGTCTCGCGCTCCTCGTCCGGAATCCTTCCTGCCTCCACCGCCTCGAGCCATCGGGGGGTGCTGCGGAGGTTGGTGGTGCGAACCCCGCCCTTCCCCTCGCGCTGGAAGCCGACCGCGCCCGCCCCGAGCGCGAGCGAATCCCCACCGGTCCAGTAGAGCGCGTTGTGGCGCGAGTGCCGGCCCGGTACGGCGTGGCTGGAGATCTCGTAGCGCTCGAGGCCGGCGGCGGCGAGCACCTCTCCCACCGCATCGACCATCTCCACCACCGCTGCATCGTCGGGCAGCGCGAGCCGCCCCTGCCGGAGGCGACGGCTGAACACCGTCTCCGCGCCGAGGTGATCTCGTTCCACGGTGAGCACGTACGACGAGACGTGCTCCGGTCGGAGCGCTGCCGCACGCCGCGCGTCCTCCACGGCACCAGCGAGCGACTGTCCTGGCACGCCGTGGATGAGATCGATCGAGACGTTCTCGAACCCAGCCGCCCGCGCTGCGTGAAAGGCATTCTCCGCGTCCGCAGGGGAATGCGATCGGCCGAGGGTCGCAAGCACTCCCGTCTCGAAGGACTGGATGCCCAGGGACAGTCGATTCACTCCCGCGGCGCGGTATCCGGCGAGGCGCGCGGAGTCGGCCACCTCCGGGTTCGCCTCGAGCGAGATCTCCGCATCGGGAGCCAGCGGGAGCGCCGCGCCGATTCCTTCGAGGACACGCCCCACCTGGTGCGGTTCCCAGAGGGACGGCGTTCCCCCACCCAGGTAGATGGAGTCCAGGGGTCGCTCCACCCAGGTCGTCGCCCCCGCGAGTCGCAGGCGAAGCTCGGCCAGCACCGCGTCCGCGTACCGCGCTCCCGGGATCGACTGCGCGATGGCGATGGTGAAGTCGCAGTACGGGCACCGCCGCAGGCAGTACGGGAAGTGCACGTACAGCCCACGCCGCGCGACCTCGAGCCCGGTGAGTGGATCGACCTCCATCGACGAGAAGCCTGTACACCGAGCCGCTGTTCCGAGCGACCCCGGCTCCCTCCAGACTCCTCGTCGGGACGAGCCCGCGGTGGAACCGGGTCTGCCGCGCGCTGCCCGAATGACGGGCTCAGCTCCCCGCCGGCGCCTGCCCGATCGCCCGCCGGAGCGCCGCCCGCGCGAGTAGCCGCGTCGAGTCGAGCGTGGGCAAGGCCGAATTCTCGTCGGAGATGATGAGCGGGATCTCGGTGCAGCCGAGCACCACCGCGTCACAACCGGAATCTCGGAATCGCCCGATGACTTCCTGGAAGGTGCGCACGCTCTCCGGGAGGAAGCGGCCGTTGACCAGCTCTTCCATGATGATGCGGCTGCACTCCAGCCGGTCCGCCTCGTCCGGCCGCACCCACGCCAGCCCGCGCGCGGCCAGCTTCTGCGGGTACACCTCGCTCGCCACGAGCCACTGGGTCCCGGTCAGTCCAAGCTTCCGGAACCCCCGCTCCGCGGCCTCCGCCGCGACCACCTCGGCGATGTGCAGCCAGGGCAGAGGGGAGCGCCCCTCGAAGAACCGGAACGCCTGATGGATCGTGTTGTCGGGGCAGATGAGGAAGCGCGCCCCGGTCGCGGCGAGCTTGCGGGCCGAGTCGAGCATCAGGTCGGCCACACCTGCCCAGTCGTCCCGGCTGATGCACGCGTTGTACAGAGCGAAGGAGTGTCCGTGGAGCGATACCTCGGGATGCGCGTACGGCCCGAGGAGACCTGGCGCCTCGTTACAGAGGGTGCGGTAGCAGAGCGACGACCCCTGCGCGGAACAGGCGACGATACCGATGTGCTGAGGAGAGGGAGTCATCGCCCCGGATCCTGCCAAGGAGCGACCGGTACAGTCAGCCCTTCTTCTTGAGCTGAGCCTCGAGCCGCCCCACCTTCGATTTCAGCAGGGCCGCAGCCTCCGCGGCGTTCTCCGCCGCGACCAGCTTCGACTTCAGCTTCGCCACGTCGGCCTTCAGCTTCTCGACCTCGTCGCTGCTCGCGGCCACGCCCTTCGCCGGAGGTGGCGGGCGGCTCTCCAGCTCGGACACGCGCGCGGCCAGCCCCTCCCGCTCGCGCTTCTCCTTCATGTACGAGGCCTGCGACTCCATCGCCTTCCGGTTCGCGTCGGTCAGCTCCTCGCGCACCTTCTTGAGGGCCATGCTGTCGGCCCGCAGCCGCTCCACCTCCTCGGTGAGCTTGCGCACCGTCGCCTCGGACCCACCGGCCAGCTGCGCGCTCAGCTGCTCACGCAGCGAGAGCGACTTCTGCGACTCCGCCTTCAGCGAGTCCTGGAGCTTCTGTACCTGGGACGCCGACTGCGCCGCCTGGGCCTTGGCTTTCTCCTCGGCTGCGCGCGCCGTCTCCAGCTCCTTGCTCGCCGCCTGCAGCTTCTGCTCGAACCCCTTTCGCCGCTCTCCGTCGCTGGCCTCCGCCTGGGTCCGCCTCTCGACCTCGGCCTGGAGCTGCCGCTCGAGCGCCTTCATCCGCTCGCCGCGGGAGTCGCTCTCTTGCTTCGCCGCGGCCTCGGACTTCTGCGCCGCCTGGAGCTGCTGGGTCCGCTCGGCCAGCTTGGCCTCGAGTCCCCTGCGCGCCTGGCCCTCGCGTCCCATCGCCTCGTCCAGCTCGGCGCGGGCCCGCTGCTCCTCGGCCTGCATCTGCGACTGGAACGCCTCGAGCTCGCCGCGGAGCGCCGCCGACTCCTCGCTGTGCGCGTGGAGCGAATCCTGAAGCTGCGCGCCGTGCCGGGAGCTCTCCTCCAGGTGTGCTTGAAGCTCCCGAACCTTTCCGAGCTGGGCCTCGAGCGCCTGGCGCAGCCGCGGGAGATCCGCCGCCTCCTTCTCCAGCTCGGCCTTCTCCACCTTCAGCGCGGCCAGCGCGGCGCTCGCCTCGGCCAGCTCCTCGCTGGAGGCCTCAGCCATCTGGGCCGCGCTCTCCTCCAGCGCCTGGGACCGGTCACGCGACTCGTTCAGCTCTCCCTGGAGGTACCGGATCCGACCCTCGAGCTCGCTGACGCTGCTCCGGCTCTTCCCGTGCTCCGTCTCGAGGTTGGTCAGCGTCTGCCGGGCCCCACCGAGGTCGGTCCGGAGCTGCTTGGCCTCCGTCGAGGTGGACGTCAGCTCCGAGCGGAGGTGATCCCTCTCGTTCACCGCGGCGTCGCGCTCGGCGGAGAGCGCCCTGGCCTCCTCGCTCACCCGCTGGAGGTCCTGCTCCAGCTTGTCCGCGATGCCGGCCATCTCCTGGTACTGGCCGTTGACCGCGTCGAGGCTCCCCATCGCCTCCAGCTTCTCCACCTCGAGCTGCCGGGCCTTCTCCTCGGCGGCCTGGAGCGACTCCTTGACGTTGACCAGCTCCTCGGCGCTCGCGGCCCGGGCGAGCTTCTCCTCCTCGAGTCCCGCCCGCAGTCCTGGGAGCTCGGCCTCCACCTCGGCCAGGGCGCGGGCCAGGTCCCGTCGGTCCGCTTCGCTCGACGAGAGGTGCTGCTCGAACTGGGACGCCTGACCCTCGGCGGCATCCGCGCGAAGGCGCTCCTGCTCCACCGCCGCCTGCAGCTGCTCGAGGCGAGCCGGCAGGTACCGGAGCTGGCCCAGCTGGGGGAGCACCTCGTCCAGCTGCGCCTTGAGCGCCTGGGCCACCTCTCGCAACCGGGCGGCCTCGGCGTCCCGCTGCTCATACACGCTGCGCGCCCGGGCGAGCGTTTCCTCCTTCAGCTTGAGGACGGTCCGGAAGTACTCGAGCTTCTCGTCGAGGGCGATCCCTCGCGGTGGGCGCGGCTCGGGCGGCTCCTGGAAGGGGTCTCCGGAGGGACGAGGCAGCGCCGGCGGCAGCTGGGCGACCGGGGCCAGGCCTCCGGCGGTGGCCGGGGACTGAGCCGGCTGGGCGGGGGGAGCTGCCGGCTTGCTCCCCGAGGACCTCCGCGGAAGGGGCGGGGGCGCCGCGGGGGCGGGCGGCCCGGCGGGGCGGGGCCGGAAAACCGGCCGGTCCCATGCGCCGGAGCCGATCCCGGCCAGGTTGATCAACTCGTTCGCATAGTAGCTGCGCCCTGGCTGCCCGAAGAGCCGTCCGAGAATGCGCTGCTGAGTCCCCGAGAACAGCGCATCAGCCATCGGCAGTGGTTGCTCTGGCTTGGGCGTCGACCGTCGCTTCATACCCATAATGGGTACGACTATACCCAATTTGGGCATGACAATGCAGAGTCGGCGGACAGCCACAGACGCGCCTTTTGCCCCAGAATGCGGACCTTTCACGCGAGCGCATGTCCAAATCGCGCGAGGGCGCGCGTCTCTAGAACAGGCGAAGCATGGTGCCCGCCGACGACCTGACGGAGAACCTCGATGCAATACCTTCTGCTGCTGTACGCGAGCGAAGCCGGCTGGAATCAGCTGACCCCGGAACAACAGGAACAGGGCAAGGCCGCGTACATGGCCTACGGCGAAGCCCTGCGCAAGGCCGGCGCGTTCGTCGGCTCGAACCGCCTGAAACCCATTGCGAACGCGACGACCGTGCGCATCGCCGATGGCAAGACGCAAGTGCTCGATGGTCCGTACGCGGACACGAAGGAACAGTGCGGCGGCTACTACCTGATCGACGCACCGGAT
>Ga0081540_1000692_pt1 | contig 31422 bp, 24 predicted proteins | sample TabmetS2T1R1_FD_71024 | JGI IMG/M metagenome (GOLD analysis project Ga0081540, IMG submission 71024) | Tabebuia heterophylla rhizosphere microbial communities from the University of Puerto Rico - S2T1R1 | ecosystem: Host-associated > Plants > Roots > Rhizosphere ...
AGCGTTGGCGCTGGAGACCCTGGCGATGTGCTTCCTGATCGGTTCGCCCGTTTCGGTCGCAAACTTTTGCGCAAGACCCCATAATTCCTTGTTCTGGGCGGATGCGGTGTCGAAGGCTTTGCGCGTTTGCGCTGCCGACAGGGTAAGGACATCCGTCACGGACTTGCTGCCCAAGAGATGGGCGAAGAAATCGATCGCGGAGACGGTATTTGCGTTCGAGATCTCAAGGACCTTGCGCCCGTAGTCAGTCGCACTTCTGGCATTGCTCGAATAGGTCTCATGCAACGCCTCCAGCATCCCCTCCGATGAGGCCTTGATCTTCTCGCAGCCTTCCTGTGCGCGGGTGACCCCCTGCCGGGCGAGGTCGCTGAATACGCCGGGCACCGAGATCTTCGAGAATCCGAACACCGGCATTCCGAAACCATTCGCCGCGGTCAGTCCGACTTTCATTTCACTTTCACTCACGACATCATCTCCTTACTCAAGCGAAATCATTGCCCGCGACGCCGACTTGCGTCACGAGAGTTCGTGGAGGCGTAGAGTCGCCCGATTTCCGTGTTAGATCAGTCTTTTATGAGCTACGGCTCTGATGCACTATGTCGGACGACGGGGATGCTGTCCGTTCGGTTTGCGACTCTCGCTCAAATTTTTCTGGAGAATGTCAATACACACCAACGTTTATATCAACAGGTGCGTGCATAACGGGGAAATCGGGAGAGGCGGCTAAGCGCTGCCGCCTTTTTCGAAGCGTCATCACCAGTTCGCCGCCGCCTCACGGCGATCATCGCTCGGGAGAATGGATCGCGTCAAAGCTGTCGTGCATTGCCGGCAACGATCGGGCCCACGTGTTCCAGCCGAGAATCGCGCTCCCCCCCAGGAGCTGGCACTCGGGAATTGCTTCCTTGGCGAGAACCAGCTGAACGTCAAAGCTCAGAGTCGGCCCGCTATAGAAACGTGCCGCGTCAACGAGACGACGCATGCGTTCGCCGCCAGGTGATAGGCTGAGAAAATCGGCGTAGCCGAGGGGGCCCACTACGATGCGAAACATTCCCTGGACATCCCAGATATGCGAGCCAACGACCGTATCGATCCCCAGTCGGCAATACTGCGCTAGGCCATCCAGCCTCGTCTGTTCACCAGGCGCGACTTCAACCCAGCGTCCGCTGAAGGGCAAAATTCGCACAGGAAGGCCGAGAAGGTCCTCCAGCATGATCGCAAGCCCGGCTGCTGACCGAGTTCGGTTGCTTAGCAATCCCGCATAGGGAAACAACTCCCTGTCTCGAAGCGAGAGGCGCCCGCGCAGCGCTGGCAAGGCGAGCCCGATCAGCGCAAGCAGGACTGCGGCAATTCCGTCGCTGCCGGCCGTCGCCTTGGCGGCATCGCGTGCGACCTGGGCGGGTAGGCGATACTTTTCGGCAGCGCGCACGAAGAGCTCGGCACAGCGCTGAACGAACATGTCGAGGAATGCGGTCAGCGAATGGGAGCGGCGCTTGCGCGCAAGCAAGGCGGTTTCGGTGTAGGGCGGCGGCAGCGCCCCAAGGGGGCCAGTCAGGCCGACGAAGGCGATGTCGATCTCCGAATCGCCGTCTGGCCGTTCTGACACTGCCGTGAGCGGCGCCGGCACGTAGCGATTGGTTAGAGCACCGCGAACGCGAATGCGGCCGGTGGTCCGGTGATGATGATCGAGGTGGCGTAGCGCCTCGAACGGGTCGAAGCGATGTGGTGCAGCCTTCAGACGATCGAGGGCGCTCTTGAACATGGACTTAACCGGCGTCACAGCAGTGGCCGGTGGCCTGCGCGGGCCGGCCAGGTTCCGAGCGGATCGGACGCGCCGGCTGAGCGCACGGTAAGGCGTGTGAAACTGTTCAGATTTGCGTAGAGCGACAGCAAGCGATCGAAAACGGCACCGAACAGATAAGCCATGCCAACGTCGGTATGGCGTGGATCGATCTCAAGCTCGACGTCGAGGCCACAGGCCAGTCCCCCGCTGCGCACGCGCGCTGTGCTGCGGCGGTGCCTGATCGTTCCAATCCCGCTAATAAGCGCACGCGTCTCCGGCGTATCACGATAGTCATAAAGACGCAGCATTTCGCGTAACGCGTCAGCGCCGCCGGCGGCGTCAACAAGGGACAGGTGGTTCAGCAAGAGGTGCGACATGAGTCGCCAGAGTAAGCCTCCGCCGGTTGGCAAGCGCAGTGTGGGTGTGAATGGCGTCAGTGTGCGTACAGCCGTAACGGCTGCCGGTCCCTCGATAGCTCTAAGCGCGGGATGCGGCCCGCCGTAAGGCAGCTGAGCCGGAAGGTCGCGATTAAGGCATGTAGTTTCCACCGAAACGACCCGATCAGCGGTTGCGATCGGATGGAAGGCGGTATCAACGAACGCGAGCATGACGTCGGTGCTGTTGTCTCCGGTTTGAAGGCGTCGTCGCCGGAGCAGCCAATGAAGTGCGTCCCCGTGATGATCTGTCCCGCGGACAAAGAACGGCGTGGCGATGCGCTGGTGGCCGGAGCGGTCTGTCACAACGACGCGATCGACCGAATATATCTCTCGGGTCGCATGCCGCCGCACGTCGGCCACGAGCGGATATTCGCTGAGCTCATGCGTCAGCTGAATGGGCTCGGCGCGCTGGCTGAAGAGATTGACGATGGGTGTGCAGCCAAGCGCGAAGGTGTCTTGTGTGATTGCGCGCTCAAGTTCCGGCGTCTGATGCTTGAGATAGAAGAAAACCTCGAGCCTGTTTCCCGCGTGACGTAATGCTTTCGCGCTAATGCCGCTCAGCTCCAAGAACAGAAACTTCTGCGGACAGGTAAAGAGTTCGGTCAAAAGCCTGTAGCCCGGGAACGAGCGTGGCGCCGGCGGGATCAGGGCTTCCTCGGTGTCGAAGCCGACACCCGTGATGGCGCTCGGCCCGAGAAATGTCGCAGCCTGGTCTTCCGCGTGGTCCGCGAGTGCGATTCCGACCGTGCGATTGAGCAGAAGTTCGTAGAGCGCAACCGCCTGCCGCCACGGGGCGCGAATAAAGAATCTCAGCCGGTCAACGCCCAATCGCGTGAAGGTCTGCTCGGGCTCGAGGCAGCGGAGCACAAGGCGAAGGCTCGCGGCAGCTTCCAGGCGGGGGGCCGGCGGCGCCAGCAGCGGCCGCCCCGACAACGTGGCGGAATGAACGGCAATCGGCCAGAGATTAACCGCCTGCGTGGTGCGGAAACGGCAGACGTCGCCTTCAATGGGCTCGCTTTCCAGCAGCGTGCCCCGCGGCACAAGCGAGCCTTCGCTGAAGTCGGCCGTCGGCTCGAACTGACAGATAGCCGCGCTTGGGATCGGGGCGAGGTAGTGCGGATAAAGCACGTCCAGCAACGTTTCGGTAAGCTCAGGAAAATCATCATCGATCTTGAGCCTGAGGCGGCCGGCAATGAAGGCGAAGGCCTCGATCAATCGGCCGGCGTGGGGGTCGTCGATCGCGTCGGCGGACAGCCGCAAGCGTCCGGCGATCTTCGGATGCGCAGCAGCGAACTCGCCTGCCAAGCGTTGAATATCTTCCAGCTCCTGACCGTAGTAAGCGAGCAAGCGATCAGACATCGTCGCGCTCCGTCACCGAGAATGTGCGTGTCGCTGGGTCTAGCGCCGTCTCGAGCACGATCGGTCCGAGGGCGTGTTCGATCTGCGCGACCGCCTCGATACGAATTCGTAGAACACGATCCAGAGGATCGCGTGCTTGAACGAGCGAAAGCTCAACGGAGTGGAAGCGCGGCTCGAACATACGAATCGTTTCCTCCAGAGAGCGAAGGAGTTCGACGCGCTCCTGTTGGGTCGCCAGCGACATGCCGACGAGGTCGGGCACACCGAAATAGGGCAACGCCCCTTTCAGGGCGCGCAGCGCTGGTGGCGGTGAGAGGCAGCGCCGGCGTGTGTTCAGGATCGCCTCGATGTCACGGCGAAAAGTTTCGCGAATGGCGCGGAGCTCCTCCGCGCGGCTGCGCGGCGGATCGAAGGACAGTTCGGGCGCCTCATCGATCAGGCGATCGAGCAACGACATACGAAGTGGCGGGGGGTTAAGACTCACGTGGCGGCGCCGTCGAAGCGAAGATACTTGATGTCCATCATTTCCTGCGGCTCGCTGCCGATCATGAGAGTACGCTGACCACGCCCCAGTACGACGCCGCCGATCGACGCAATCCAATCGGTCTGTTGTGCAACTCGGTGTTCATCCGCGGCGGCTTCGTCGAAATACTGGGCCGGGAAGCGAAGTTCGACCTGTTCGCCGCTGTGAAAAACTGCACGGGCACGCCGCCACATCAGATCGCGCGGGTAGCGGGGCGCCGCAAAGGTCAGGCTGACCAATGCGTCGGGCGTAAGCCAATAATATTTGCCGTTGGCACAGACAGCCTCGATATTGTCCTGGACGAGATCATCGACGTCGCGGAAATCGTCGAAGCTCGCGCCGTTGCACGACCCGCGGCGCGCAACGTGCGTGCGCTCCAGCTCCTCACGCAGGCATACGGTTGCTGCGGCATCGGCGGCGCGCAGCGCTAGTGCAAGTTGCAATGCCGTCTGTTGTCGCGGCGTGGGCTGGCCGAGGAAGCTCGGTAACGCGCCATCCTTGAACCAAGCCCGGCGCGCTCCCTCCGCTCTGATCAGACCACAGAGCTGCGCAATGCCGATGGCGTCGTCCGGCGCGTGATGGCTCGCGATCTGGAGCTGCGCGTCGGCGCGTTCGAGCGCACCTTGCAGGCAGAGGAGATCGGCAAGCAGAATGCGTGCGGTCGTATCGAGAGGCTTCGCCTTGACCGACTCGGTCGCCTGAACGACCGCCTCGGTAAGACGTGCCTGCAACAATAGCATAGCAATCGTTTCGGCGGGGCGCGGGGAAAGCGTCATGTGCATGACCTCAGGAGGAGGCGACCGTCGCAACCTCTGTAACCAAGTGAAAGGTTGCTGCCACGTCGTCGAGTTGGAAATGCGGCTGCAGATGCAGCATGCAGTTGAGCACGCCGGGGCGCCCGGGCACTTCGCTCACGCGGACCTGGGCAGCACGCAGAGGAAAACGCGCCTTGATGTCGGCCGCGGCTTCGTCATTGCCGAGACAGTACCGAGACAGCCATTCTGTGAGCAGCTGCTCAAGCGCATGAGCATCGACGAGGCGGCCGATCTGGTCGCGCATCTTGCCTTTCATATGGTGGGCGAGGCGCGAGGCGCACAGCACGTACTGCAGCATCGCAGACAATCGTGCGTTACGTGCCGCAGCCGGCCGATCGTATGTGGTCGGTTGATGCAGTGACGAGTTGGTGTTAAATACGAGATAGGGCGTGTAGGGGACCACCCCAATGGGGATGAGGCCGAGCTCGGCGAGCATGCGCTCCTGGGTGCTGGTCAGGCGAATCTCGACGGACGGTTGCACGGCAACGCCCAGACGATCGGTCGAGAACGAGAATGTCGGCAGATCCACGACGAGTCCACCGCCCTCGCCGTCCTGCGGAGCGCCGCGTAGGTCTGCGAACCAGCCGGAGCGGCCAAAGGCACGCAGCACCATGCCGGCGAATGCAAAAGCCGCATTGGCCCAGAGCAGCTCGTGTCCGGACGCGCTGAACTCTTCGTCAAAGGTGAAGCCGTCGATGCGACTACGGTCATGCCGGCGATAGGGCACCCGCATCAGCACGCGTGGAAGAACAATGCCGAGAAAGCGAGTGTCGACCAGCGATCTCAAACCGTGCCAGCGCACGAAGTCGGAATTGCGGGTTGTCGGCGCGAGATCGGGCAGCTGATCGAGATCGGAGAAATGATCGAGACCTAGTAGAGAGGGGCGGCAGGAGGTGACGAACGGGCAAAATGCCGCGGCCGCGATGGCCGCGATGGCCCGCAGCGCGGTTACGTCATCGGTCGGACAATCCTGCGTACGCGGATGTGCCACATAGTAGTCGCCAACCATGAGACCAAACGGTTCGCCGCCCGGCATATCGAACTCGTCGCCGTAAACCAGGCGGAACAGCCGGCTTTGATCGAACTCGACGGCACGATCGAGGTCGCGGCAGAGCTCAACCCACGGCACCGAAAGCACCTTGAGTCGCACGTTCGGCACGTCCTGCGCCACCTGCACCAGGTAGGCGAGACCGCGCCAACGCGCCTCCAGCCGCTGAAAATGCGGATGATGCAAGATTGCATTGACCTGCGCCGAAATGAGATCGTCGATTGCAGTTAGCAGGCGGTCGATCCACGCAACGGCATTGTCCTGTGACAGATTACCGCGGCTGCGCAAGCGACCGGAGAGGCCATGATCGTATGAGCATGTTTCGCCGGCCGCATCGAACGGTGCCTTTGCCAACATTTGCGCTGTCAGCTTCTCTGCGGAATTCGTGCGACCATTCGCAATGAGGTGGTCAGTTCTTCCATCTGCAGCCACGGCCGCATCCATGCAATTGCATTGTAGGAACCCGGCTTGCCGGGAACTTCATGAACCGTCACCTTGGCTTCGCGCAGCGGATAGCGCGCCTTCATCTCGGCGCCGGCATCGTCGTTGGCGTTCACATAGTTATTGATCCAACGATTAAGCCACGCCTCGCAATCCTCGACCTCCATGAATGAGCCGATCTTGTCGCGACCGATAACCTTCAGGTAATGGGCGAACCGGGACGTCGCCATCATGTATGGCAAACGGGCTGAGATCGCCGAATTGGCGGTCGCCTCGGGTCGGTCGAAGCGCCTGGCCTTGTGCGTAGTCTGCGCGCCGAAGAACACCGCGTAATCGGTGTTCTTGTAGTGGCAGAGCGGCAGGAATCCAAGTTTGCCAAGCTCGGCATCGCGCCGGTCGGTAATTCCAATCTCCGCCGGGCACTTGAAGTCGAGGTCTCCGTCGTCGCTCGAGAACACGTGCATCGGTAGCGCCTCCACCTTGCCACCGTTTTCGGCGCCACGGATCGTCGTGCACCACCCGGAGCGGGCGAACGAGTCCGTGATGCGGGTGCCGAGCACATAGGCCGCGTTCATCCAGCAATAGTGATCGTGCGCGAGGCCCTCCCGGCCTTCGCCGTGACCAGTCGGTCCTTCGTCGAAATCGAACTCCTCGATCGGCTTAGTGGTGCGGCCATACGGCAGGCGCGCCAAAATGCGGGGCATCGTGAGCGTCACGAAGCGCGAATCGTCGCTGTCGCGGAAGCCTCGCCACTTGGCGTACTCGATCGTGTCGAAGATCTTCTCCAGATCGCGCGGCTTGGACAACTCGCGAAAGTCACTGAAGCCGAACAAGGCCGGGCTGGCGGCGGAGATGAAAGGGGCAAACGCGCCCGCTGCAACGCCAGCGAGCCCCTGGAGGGTCTCGATATCCTCGAACGAGTTGGTGAACTGGTAATCGCCGATAAGTGCACCGTACGGCTCGCCACCGGGTGTACCGAACTCGCTTTCATAGATGGTCTTGAAGATCTGGCTCTGATCGAATTCGACGGCCTTGGCCAGATCCCTGCCGAGCTCCCGCTTGCCGACGTTGAGGACGCGGATTTTGAGGTTGGGGCTCGTCTCGGTATTTTGCACCAGGTAGCTTATTCCCCGCCACGTCCCTTCAAGCTCGAGGAATTTTGGCTGATGCATGATGGCCGCGAGCTGGCACGACAGCTTCTGATCGATGGCTGCGATCGCGTTGGTCAACGTCATCGTCATGTTGCGGCTGAAGGCGACCGTGCCTTGCAAAGCCTCTGCCGTGAACGTGCGAATGAGCGCCGCGGCGCGGTCGGGCTCGGTCTGCTTTGTCGCAGAGATCGCCGTGTCGAGAAGGCTCGCGGGCTCGGCTAGCTGTTCGCGGCGTACGGAGGATTGAACGGTCGTCGACATCTCACGCGGCTCCATCATTGGTGGGAGGAGGGGACTGCGGATCCAGATCGAGTTCTCCGGCGAGCTTTTTGAGTTCGGAACTGTTCTGCAGGACGCGTTCCAGCAAGGCCTCAAGTCCAGCCGAGCGGTCGGCCTTGGTGAGCAAGTCGCGCAACTGGCTGCGCGTCTCAAGCAGCGCCTTTAGGGCGGGCACCTGGGCTACGATCGAGGCTGGCTCGAAATCCTCAAGTTTCGAGAACGTCAGGCTCACCGGCATTTCGCTGCCGTCGCCCGCGAGCGTGTTCTCTACCCGCAGCTCCAGCCCGGGAGTCATGCGGGCCATGACCTCGTCGAAGTTGTCCCGATCAATCTGAATGAACTTGCGCTCGTTGAGCGGCTTCAACGCTTCGACTGGATCACCCGAGAAGTCGCCGAGTACACCGACCACGAATGGAAGCTCCTTCTCGACGAGCGCTCCCTCGGTCTCAACCTCGTATTTGATGTGGACGCGCGGCTTGCGCACGCGCTCAAGCTTGTCGTGGATGCTCGCCAAGGCATTGTCTCCTTTGAATGTTGGCGCAGCTCGCGCCACTTTCCCATATCGTTATATGACGGCTCAACAGTCGCTTTTCGTTCTGACTCCGCGTTCAATTCGCGATTCAATCGCTCCTGCGCCCGATCGCCTTCGGGCCAATGCCAGCCACCTGCAGGAATTGGCTGCGGCTTCCGGCGTCGAGCAGGAGCTCGTCAAGCAAGTCGATCAAGTTCATGCGTCCGCGCGCCACCAAAGTCTCGATTGCATAGGAGATGGGCGAATGAGGCTCCACGTTGCGGAAGAACGCCGCGATGCGCAACAGCTCCGCGAACGCCTGCTCGCGCGTTCGGATTTCGCGTGCGCCATGGCCTGTGAGGCCAGCATCGGGCTCGGGAGCGGGCATATCGGGCTCGTTGGTCGCAATCGGGTCGGGCTCTGCTGTCGGATGACCGAGCAGGGCGCGATAAGCGTCGGTGACTTCGGTAAGAACGTTGCGGGTATTCGATGATGGTGGCGCGTCTGCCCCGCAGATGGCCTCGAGTGCCTTGGTGAGAGACAGAAAGCGATCGAGTGCGCCGCGCGCCGCGCGCTCGCCGGCGCGCAACGTCTGCACCCCGGCTGAAGTAAGATTCTGGGCAAATACATTCGACGCCTCACCGCTCAAGTCGCGTCGCGCGACCTGATGATGCCAAAGTGCAAGGCTTCCGAACGGACGTCCCGGAACGAGCGAGATCATTCTGATTGGCTGAATGAGCGCGCCCTCGCCGCCGACACCGTTGAGGCCGGCAAGCGGCGAGACCTTACTGACAATGTCATCGCGGTCAATCGAATGGAGGTCAGGCCAATGGCGCTCGACCATGGTCTCGATCAGCCTGAAGCCGAGCTCCAACCCGGCAAAGCCTTCGAGGCGCGCGAGGGCTTCGATCAGCCATGCGGCGATCTCGAGATCCTTCGAGTGCTGGGCGATGCTTGTCTGCGCAATGTCGAACACGGTCCGCCATTCCGCGGCAAGGCCTCCGACCTCACCTGCGGCTTCGGCGGCACGCTCGCTGGCGCGCGCCGCTGTGCGTGCGTCCTTCAACTGAAAGTACAGGGATCGCGCGCTGCTGTCGCGCCGGAGGTCGATGCCGGTCGGCGCTGCGCCCGGCACCGGCATCAGAAGCATTTCAAGACGCTTGGTATTTAATCCAGGCATGCGCGATGCTTGTTGTCCGACAACAGTGAAGCGAAGTTATAGTGACGTAAGCTTGAAGATAAAGGCATGAAATAATACCGCATTGATCATCACGGTAGCGCCACAATCGGCCGATCAAAGATGCATCGCGCGTTGGCCATCTCGGTTGCGTCGACGCAGGAGTCACTGGCCACCACACTACAAGTTCGCAGCAGATAGAGGCTTGTCGCCGAATGTCTCGGTGTCAGGCGTGCATGTGATTTTGCTTTTTGCCGGGGCGATGGCGATGGTACTCGACTTGCGTGTTCTGGTGTCCCGGCTTGCACCGAGCTTGCGTCACTCGCTTGAGCGAGCGGTTGGTCGCACGGCCTCGCGCAGCCATCCAACTGTCGAGGTCGAGCACTGGCTCGCGGAGCTTGTTGACGGCGATCGCGACTTTCAGACTCTGCTGGCGACTCTCGATTTGTCCGAGCGTGGCGTGGCGGATGAACTCGCCAGCGCCTTGAATCGTTTGCGGCTCGGTCCGGGCGGGGCGCCGGCACTCTCGCCAAGGCTCATTGCCTGGATCGAGGCCGCGTGGGTCGCAGCGTCGCTGCGGTTCGGCCGCAATTCGATCGGTCATGCCGACTTGCTCGTGGCTATTGCATCGGATGTCAGCGTCGGCGCACATGTGCGTGAGGCTGCGCCGTCGCTGCGCTTCGACGAGGCGAGAGCTGCCGCGCAAGCAGCCGCCATGCCGGCGGGCGACGGGGCGATTCGCACGACATCGACAGGTGAGCATCTCGCGACCTATGCCGTCGACCTTACGGCACAGGCGCGAGCGGGGCGCATTGATCCGGTGATTGGGCGGGAAGCCGAGCTGCGGCAGGTGATCGATATTCTGATGCGGCGGCGGCAAAACAATCCGATCCTCACGGGCGAGGCGGGCGTCGGGAAGACTGCGATCGTCGAGGTGCTGGCGCAGCGCGTCGCCGACGGCGACGTGCCCGCACCGCTACGTGGCGTCGAAGTGCATGCGCTCGATCTGGGCCTCCTGCAAGCAGGTGCTGCTGTTAAGGGCGAGTTCGAGCGCCGGCTCAAGGGTGTGATAGAGGACATCGCGCACGCGCCGCGTCCTGTCATCCTCTTTGTCGATGAGGCGCACACGCTGATCGGTGCCGGCAATATTGCCGGTCAGGGTGATGCTGCCAATCTCCTCAAGCCGGCGCTGGCGCGCGGCGAAGTGCGGACGATAGCGGCAACGACGTGGTCGGAATACAAGCGATATTTTGAGCGCGATGCTGCACTGACGCGTCGCTTTCAGGTCGTGAAGGTGAGCGAGCCTACGGAAGAGACCGCGGTGCGCATGCTACGCGGCCTCCTGCCTACGCTGGAGGCGCATCATGCGGTGCGCATTCGCGACGAGGCGCTGCGCGAGGCGGTGCGGTTGTCATCCCGCTATATCTCGGCCCGTCAGCTGCCGGACAAAGCGGTGAGTCTGATCGACACGGCGGCGGCCAGCGTCGCGATCAGCCGGTCGAGCAAGCCGCCCGCTATCGCCGATCTGGAGCGCGACCGCGAACTCCTTGTTGCCGAGCACGCGACAATCGCCAGGGAGCCGACAATTGACAGGGGTGCGCGGCTCGAAACGCTCGATGAGCGTGTCCGCGGAATTGACGAACGGCTTGCCGCGCTGACGTCGCGCCTGGAGACGGAGCGTCGCCTCATCGCCGAAGCCGATGCTGCGGAGAGTGATGGCGATGCTGCGGGGTTGGCCGCAGCCGAGCAGCGGCTTGCTGCGGTGCAGGCCGAACATCCCCTGGTACACCGCTTGGTGGATCGCGATGCCGTCGCTGCGGTTGCTTCGCGATGGACCGGCATTCCGCTCGGGCGCCTCATTCGAGATTCGGTCGGGACCACGCTGTCGCTTCAGGAACGGCTTGGTCAGCGCATCGTCGGTCAAGAGTCGGCGCTGGCGCTGATCGCCGCGGCGATAAAGACATCGACTGCCAAACTCGCCGATCCGCGCAAGCCCGCCGCGGTGCTCCTGATGGTCGGAGCGAGCGGCGTGGGCAAGACCGAGACCGCGCATGCATTGGCCGAGCTCCTGTATGGCGGGGCCCACCATCTGACCACGATCAACATGTCCGAGTTCAAGGAAGAGCATAAAGTCTCGATGCTCGTTGGCTCGCCCCCCGGCTATGTCGGGTTTGGCGAGGGCGGTGTGCTCACGGAAGCGGTGCGCCGCAGACCCTATGGTGTGCTTCTTCTCGACGAGATGGAAAAGGCCCATCCCGGTGTCCAGGACGTCTTCTATCAGGTGTTCGATAAGGGAACACTGCGCGACGGTGAAGGACGTGACATCGATTTTCGTCACACGACCATCATCATGGCGTCAAACGCGGCCAGTGAGACGCTTTCGGCCGTGGGCGCAGATCCGGCGACGATTCCCGACGCGGCGTCGCTTGCCGATCTCGTCCGCCCGGAGCTGTTGCGCCATTTCAGGCCTGCTTTTCTCGGCCGAGTCACCATCGTTCCCTACCTTCCGCTCGATGAGAAGGTGCTGCGCGATATTGCGCGCTTGCAGCTCGACGGCGTGATCCACCGGTTGTTCGATGCGCACCGCATGGAGCTGGTCGTGGAGCCCGAGGTCGAGAGCCATATCGTTGGGCGCTGTCTTGCGACCGACATCGGGGCGCGCGCTATCGAAGGTGTCCTTAACCGCGAGATCCTGCCGCTGATTTCGACGGCTGTTCTCCAGCACGCGCTTCAACAAAAGGCGCCAGTGCGTTTGGTCGTGACTTGCGGTCGCGACGGCAGGTTCTGCGTAGAGACAGATCCTGTCGGCGGCACAAGAGCATCTGCGGAGGCGCTGGCCTATGCAGAACCCGTCGTCAACTCGATCTAGGGGGCGCAAGCGCTGCCGGCGGCGACGGAAAAAGTGGGGCGGACTGTCCCAGAAGGATGGCCGTGTCCTTATTCTAAACCAACCAAGAGGAGTTTGACGAACATGCCGATTTATCTGCAGATCGACGGGATCCAGGGCGATGCGACGCAGCAGAATCATCAGAAATGGATGGATATCCAGGCGATGCACTGGAACGTCAGCCGTAGCATGAACACGCTTGCGGGATCGGCGGCCAATCGCGAGGCGTCCGAGCCGATGGTGTCCGAAATCACGCTGACCAAGACGAGCGATTCGTCGTCAGTGAAGCTGTTTCAGGAAGCCTGCACCGGCCGGGTGGGCAAGAAGGCGGTGATTCACCTGGTGACAACGGGCAATCCCGGAGACACCTACATCGAATACACGATGCAGAATACGCTGATTTCGAACTACAGCGCTGGCTCTGACGGAGATCGCCCGATCGAGACCGTCACGCTCAACTTCACGAAGCTCGATATGAAGTACATCCCCTTCGACGACAAGCATCAGCCGCAGTCACCGATGGTCGGCAGCTACGACATCGCGACCACCAAGGCGGCCTGATCGCCGATTGGCGCGGCGGGGGACTATCCCCCGCCGCTTTCTCTTGTTGCAAGGAGTTGCGCACTGATGAACGCATCCGTCGACTATGCGCAAGCCGACCGGCTGCTTGGCATCTCGACGCCACTCGGCAAAGACGTGTTCCTGCTCGAGCGACTCGAAGGGCGCGAAGGTATCTCGTCGCTGTTTGAATTTCAGGTCACGGTGCGATCCAGGCGCGATCCCGTCCGCCCGGCGGACATCATCGGCAGTATCGTCGACCTGACCATCGATCGCGGCCCAGGAAAGCCACGACGGACATGGAACGGTCTGGTGACCGAACTGCACGAGGGGCCGACCATCACGCGCGGTTTGCGCAGCTACGCGCTCACGATCCGGCCCAAGCTGTGGCTCGCCACCCAGCGCCAGGACTGCCGGATCTGGTTGGACAAGACATCGCTGCAGGTCGCTGAGACGATCCTTAGCGAGCACGGCATTCCGGCGCCTGACACGTCGGGCGTCACTGTCGCGCCGAGGCCGCGCCCCTACAGCGTGCAATGGAACGAGACGGACTTCGCCTATCTAACGCGGCGGTTCGAGGAGGACGGGCTGTTCTACTGGTTCGAGCATGGGAGCGGAGCGCACCGGCTGATCGTGGCCAACCACGCATCCGGCTATCGCGACGGCGTCGAGCCGCGCCTCAGGCTCGCTTTCGGTTCATCGGACGTTGGCTATGTCCACCACTGGCGCCGGCGTTTCTTGTTTACGCCGGGTAAGCAATCCACGCGCGACTGGAACTTTGAGACGCCGTTGTCGCCGCCGCAGGGAATCGCTCCTTCGCTCGTGACTTTGCCGCAGCCCAACTCGTCCTACGAGCTCTACGAATATCCGGGTGGGTTCCTGACACCGGCAGAGGGAGAAGCCGCCGCCAAGCTGCGTATCCAGGCGATCGAAGCGGATCATGAACTCGTCGAAGCAGCCTCGACGGTACGAACGCTTGCGCCGGGACAGCGCTTCACCCCCCATGAGATCGCGCACCCCGATCAGGCGTACGAGCCGCATGTCGTCGTTCGTATCGTGCATGAGGCCGCGGCCGCGGCATACGAGACCGGTGGCGAGGCCCCGCGATACTCAAATTCGGTGTCGGCGATCCCCGCCCGTGTGCCGGCAACGCCGCACCGCGCAACCCCGCGGCCGCGCATTGAAGGCACGCACATCGCAGTCGTTGCCGGGCCGGCAGGGGAGGAAATTCACACCGATCGTCACGGCCGGATCAAGCTCAGATTTCCCTGGGATCGGCGCGCCAAGGGGGACGGCTCGGACACCTGCTGGGTTCGTGTCAGTCAGGGCTGGGCCGGCGCGAGCTGGGGCGCTCAGTTCATTCCGCGCGTTGGCATGGAGGTCTTGGTCGCGTTCCTCGAGGGAGACCCCGATCGTCCGCTCGTGGTCGGTACTGTGCCTAACATGATCAACAAGGTCCCCTACAGGCTTCCCGACAACAAGACCCGTATGACCATCAAGTCGAAGACCCACAAGGGGGCCGGCTACAACGAGTTGAGCTTCGAGGACGAGAACGGTCGTGAAGAGGTGTACGTCCATGCGCAAAGGGACATGACCACCCAGGTGCTGCGCAACGATTCGCAAGAGATCGGGCAGGATCGCCAGGTCCGCATTGGCAGCAACTGCACTGTCGACGTCGGCAAGACCAGCAGTGTCAAGGTCGGGAAGACCAGCAGTGTGTCGGTCGGCCGCGATATGTCGGTCGTGGTGGGCGACAAGCTCGTCATCACGGTTGGCCAGTCGCGCCTGGAAATGACGAGCGACGGCAAGGTGACGCTTGCGGGGCGGGAGTTCGACTTCAGTGCTTCGGGGCGAGTAGGTATTCACGGCAATCCCGTTGATTCGGACTAATGGCCCCCGAGCGTTCATTTTCCCTGCATGGCTATGGCGTGACGAAGACAATTCGGAGCACAGAACGATGGACAATCCGAGATCCGCGCAGCATGACGAAACCGGACATGGAAGCCATGGGATACACCCGCACGGTGAGGCACATTCGGGGGCGGCGCACTGGGAGCATCTGGTACACTACGCGCACGAAGCTCACCTTGCGGCCGAAGGCCTCGAGGGTGCCACTCACGGTCTGCATCATCTGCTGGATTATCTCAAGCATGCCCAAGCCGGCGCCAAGCTCCTCAAGGCGCACGCGCAGATGGCGTACGATCTGCGACGAATGCGGGCAGCCATCGCCAAGCTGCAGCAGGTCGTGGCGCGAGGCGGGAAGCCGGCAATCGAAGCGGGCAAAAAGCTCAAGAAAGCAAGAGAGACCCTGGCGTCAGCAGAACAAGCCTTTGCTGCCGAGAGACCGGCTGTGCGGGCGGCGTTTGAATTCGCCTCGGAATACAAAGCCTTCAAATCGACCGCCATCGGCGCTGCCAAGCTGAGGCTTGGTCAGGCCGCCGCGAAATTTGAAGCTGCGCTCCGCACCAGTCGCGTCGGCCGGGACCTGCTCAGGCTTGGCCGGATCACGACAAGCAAGCCCTTTGTCCGCGGCCTCGTAGTGGTCGGATCCGCATTCGAGGGCATCGCAAGCTATTACGATTCGACTGCCAAGACGACAACTGGAAAGGGCGTCAATGCCGCGCTTGGTGCCGGGGCCGGGGCGCTGACCATGGCCAATCCCTACGTGGCTGGCGCAGATTTCCTTGCGCCGAAGGGCTACAAGCTCAGTGAACACCTTCACGGCGGTGCGACGGGCGTGACGGCGATCGGGGAATGCCTCTTGCGCGGTGACTGTGAAGCGGCGGACGAATTCCATCAACGTTCGATGCGAGGCAACTACGGAAAGGTCATGCAGGCCGCCAGCGAGGCCGGCGAGTTTTGGGCCGAGAAGGGAATTGCTGGTGGCCTGAAAGAATTTGCCGAAGCAGTCAGATGGTGGGTCAGTCACTAGGCTGACTGGCCCGTCATCCATAACATTCAGATAGTGAGGGACAGCACAATGGCTACAGGAACCAGCTCACAATTCGATCCCGCTACTAGCGCGCTGACTGCCGCAGTCGGACCCGGCCAGCCAAACAACCGCGACGACGTGATCACCATCCAGAATCTGCTCAATATCGTGGTGGGGACCAGATCCGGCACGCCGCTCGATGGCGGTGCCTATGATGCGAAGATGCTGGAGGCGATCCGTGCGTTCGAGCGCTTCTATTGTAACGGGGTTGCCCGTTCGTTCGATCCTGATGGCGATGCGTTCCTTGCACTCAAGAGCGCCGCCATTTTGACGCAGGCCATCTTCAGCCCGAGCTTGACCAACGAAATGTATCAGCTCGCCTCTATAATGGTTCCCGGCGGAGCCGACCCCCGAGCCGACAAACTGCAGAAGGGGAAGCCGAGGCAAGATGGTCGTATCCGCAAATATCTTTCGTTCATCTTGAAGGAGTTGCAAGACCGGAACCTCGGCGACCTGGACATGCTGTTGATGAGCCTCGCCACCATCCGGGCGGAGACGAGCAGCTTCGATCCGATCAGAGAGGGGGTTTATGGCGGCCATTGGGAGCGAGACAAGTGGATTCCTGGCAATACGACAATGATGAAGGAAGCTGAGCCCAAGGATCCGTTACATCCGAAAGATACGAAAATCCCGGTATCTCATGCGTTTGATCGCTATGACGATATGAAGAAGCGCCTGGGAAACAATGTATTGCACAAGGATTCAGCGGGAACGTACTGGTATGATGGCGAGAGCTACAGCGGCCGCGGATTTTGTCAGGTCACCGGACGAGACAACTATGAACGTATCGGTCGCCAGATCGGCGTGAACCTCGTTGACGAACCCAACAAGGCGCTCGATCCAGCCATCGCGGCAAAAATTCTCGCGCAATATCTGAAGAATAACGAAGTGGACATTCGCGATGCGTTGAAATGGGGAAATCTTCCGCTTGCACGCAGGAAGGTCAACGGCGGATCGAACGGTCTCCCGGAATTCACCACGGCGTTTAATGCCGGGCGAAACTACCTGCACATGGCGGTGGTCGTTCGGGCGCAAAAGCCCACCAGCCCGAAAAAGACCCAGCCGCGACCAACCGTCGTGGCATCCCGCAAGACTGCTGGGGTACCTTGAAATGTCGTGTTGTCGCGCGATCGTCTGCAGCTTCGCTACGCTTGTCATGTTGGGTATGCTGGCCGCTCACTCCGGTGCAGGCCGCGCGGCGGCTGGAAGCGGACCCCAGTGCGGGGGCGATCGCGGGCTGACATCAACATCAGGCGAGCCACAGCGATCCCGCGCGTTCAGCAGCTTTGCCTTGACGGATGACGGGGGCCGCTTTGCCACCACCGTCGATGACGGATCGTGGAGCGGCCTTTTTGTTTACGACGTGGCGACCGGAAAACTGTTGTGGCAGCGGATGCTGTCTGGTCCCGCCTCCGCGATAGCTTTGAGCGCAAATGGCGGCACGCTGGCGCTGGCCTATGCCGTTCGACCGTTGGGCTGTCCGCACGTCGAACTGTTCGATGGCGACGGGCACGCGCGGCCCTTGGAAGACCGCGCCAAGCTGTCGAACATCGTGAATGACAGCGCGCGGTCCGTGGTCTTTGCCCCCGGGGACATGCTGGTGGTTGCGTCTCTCGACAACGAGATCCGTGCGTGGGACGTGTCGTCCGGTCGAAACGCCATCGCAATTGAGCCGCCCGGTATCGAGTCGGCCCCTGGCATCGAGCCCGTGGAGGAATTGTCCTTCAGCCTCGACGGCTCTCGATTGGTTGGCGGCTCGGCGCGGCGTCCGGCCGTCTACGTGTGGGATGCGCGAACGGGTCGGCTTGAGCGGACACTTTCCCTGCGCAAGTTACGGGTAGCTTCGGCGGCATCGTGTTCAGCCGCGACGGTTCCTTGATCGCGGTCGGTAGCACCGGGCCGATTGCCCTTTGGAACGCGCGAACGGGCGCGGCAATGGGAGAGATCGTCAAGCCGGCCGCCGGTCCCATCGGGCCCGTTGGTTTCCTAAGCGAAGGCAAGCTGGTCGTGAATGGACCGGGCAAGCTAGAGCTTTGGGATGTTTCGCGGCGGCCGATAGCGCGCGACGCTTATTGGAAGGGAGGTGAAGCGTCGGTAGACACCGCGTTCATCGTCCGCTCGGGGGTTATCGGCGTCGTCGCCGATGCGTCGTCGTGGGAGAGCGAGCCGAGCCGGCCTGGTCGCGTCAAACTCTTGGCTGCCGGGACCGATGCAACGATCGCCAACTTCGAAGTGCCGGGGCGTCCGGCTGCGCCCTAATCACCATTTCGGTCCGTTGACCTTGAGAATTTCGCCTGCCTGGCGCTGCCAGGCGACGGGTACGACGGAAGCTCATCGCGCTGCCACCCCGTGGGACCGCTCAGCAATAACGGCATCGTCGCCGTTCACCTTTCTCGTTCGTTGAGCCTCATGATTTATAATGTTGTGATCAACTATGGCGCCACTGTGGATGCGCATATGGTATTATTAGACGCGTTGTGTTCGCGCAGCTTCGTCGGTTGACCGGCGCGCTTGATAGTACGCGAGCAACTCCATGAGCGACGTGGCCGCGAGCCGAGCTCGAGGATCAGGGTGAAGGAGATTCTCCAGAATAGCCAGGAGCGGCGCCGGTACGTCGGGCAGGCAAGGCGGAGCCGTTCGTGCCGCGCGCGCGCTGATGTCGTCCCAGCCCATACTGACTCTGGCGCCACGCACCGCCGCAGCAATGACGAGGCCAAGTGAATAGAGGTCGCTCGCTTCGGTGACGGGCGCGCCGGTCATTTGCTCCGGCGATGCGAAGGACAACTTGCCGGCGAAGCTGATCGGGCGATTCATCGCGTGACTGCTCCTAAGATCAATGGCAATGCCGAAGTCGACCAGCATAGCGGCTTGCGGGTCGCCATCCGGGAGGATGATGTTCTCGGGCGAGATGTCCTGATGAACGTAGCCGGCAGCGTGAATGGTGGCGAGCGTCGCGGCAAGACGCCGTGCCAGCGTCAGGACGGCATCGAGATGAAACGGACCCGCCTCGATGCACGCGGCCAGCGTTGGTCCGCGTACGAAATTCATGACAATGAAGGGGCGGCCATCGCCATGGCGCATGAGATCGCGGCCGCGGACGACGCCCGGATGGAATAGATTGAGCAGCGCCCGCGCTTCGTCGGCCATCATATCTTTCACCAGCGGATCGACGGCATGCTCGGGCCGCACGATCTTGATCGCGCGTTCGCTGCGAAGCTCCCGGTGCTGAGCGCGATAAACCTCGCACACGCCACCGCGACCGACCATTTCTAGAACGGTGTAGGTATTGGCGAGTATTTGTCCGGGCTCAAGCGAGCCCGACGCGCCTGGCGGCAGTGGTTGTGGCGCGGGCTCGCCGGAGGCGAGGCGGTCGAGCAGGCTGCGCGCTCCGTCGATCAGGGCTGTTCGTTCGGCCTCGTGCCGCAGACGACCTTCCTGGTCATGTGTCAGTCGCTCGACGAAGGCGTCAAGGCGGTCCTGCAGGTCGGCCGAGAGCCGGGGCGCGCGACGGTCGACCGTCATTTCAGCCGTTTGGCAATCAGCCTGCTGCATGCGGTACCTCGACGAGCAGCGCAGTGACGTTGTCGAGAGCCCCCGAAACCAATGCATTCTGGATGAGGGCCGTGACAGCCTGCTCAACTGATCCGGAACGTGCCGTCGACAGGATGTCGCCTTCATCCAAGCTCTTGGTAAGCCCGTCGCTGCAGAGGAGGAAGCGATCGCCCGGCAAGACCGTGCCATGCACGATATCGGTTTGCGGCGTACTGGCGGCGCCCATCGCCTGAGTGATCTGCGACGAGCCGTCGCCCGCGGCGTGATCGCGTGTCAATCCCACCATGACGCTTTCGCGGATGAGATAGGCTCGGCTGTCGCCCGACCACAGCACCGCATAGCGGTTTCCATAGACAAACAGCACGACCACGGTCGATGCGACGATTGCGTCGTCGCCGAGTCTCTCGGCGTGCATGCACAGCGCTGCATTGGCTTCCAGGAGGAGTTCCTTGATCTCGCTGACTGCGCCGCCAAAGCTCAGCGGTCGCAGGAACTTGCTGAGCGAGTTAACCACCGTCTCGCTGGCCGCCGCGCCCGCTTGATGACCGCCGACACCGTCCGCGACCGCCCAAAGGCCCAGGTCCGGTCGGGACAGAAACGCATCCTCGTTTGCCTGGCGACGTGTCCCCGGATGGGTCAGCGCGCTTGCAGCAAGCTGGAGCGTTGGTCCCACGACCACGATCGTGAACTCCTCCGGCTTTGCTTCGTCGGGTACCACATGCAGGCCCCAGTCGCGCCACTGTCCATCGAGCATCGCGGCGAAATCTGTTGGAGCAGGCAGACCGCGGCCGACGAGGAGCGATGCCTTTACATTGTCGGCGCCGATCGTCCACCACATCGAGAAGCTTGTATCGTCGGCGCCGGTCAGTTCGTCGACGAACTCAGCATAGGCGTTGGCGAGATCTGCGCCTTCGTCCAATGCAATGCATGCCATCCCGCTGCCGGCCTTCGTGCTGCTGTGGCCGTAGGACGGGGGCGCAAGAGCCAGCGCTCTTTGATCGAAGGCATCGATGTTGAAATCGTCGTCGAGGGAACTGAGAATTAAGCCTTCAGCCGCGTCGAACCAGGGACCGGCCAGGCGAAACAGGCGTCCGGGCCTCTGGCAGTCCGGCATCTCGGCCGCCAGCACCAGAGGAAAGTAGCGGCCGACGCGATCAACGCTCGGCATCATCACGCCAATCGCCGCATCTCGTCCGGCAATTCCAGGGCCGAGCACGAACCGCCATAAAGGCGCCTTGAGATAGGCGGGAAGCCAGCCGTCACCCATCTGGCGCTTGCTCGCGGTGATGCTCGCGCTGAGCCACTTGTCGAGCGTCGATCTGAACGTGGGCGCGATGCGGCGACACACAAAATCGCCTCGCGTTGGCACCTTGCCGAAAAAGCCAAGGCGCGGGGCATCCGCGTCGATCACAGTTCCTTCGGACATCGGAACTCGCGAAGGGCAGGGAGTGTGAGCGGATTGAGGGCGGAGCCCGTGCGGATGTCGAACGTCGCGCTGTGATCGCCAGCCGCGAAAGTGACGAGGATCCGATCCTGCGTGACTTTCCTGGTCCCGGCGTCGATCAGCCGGAACAGCGCCCACGGCCCGGTCCGCGTCATGGTGGAGCCGACGTTGCTCGGCTGGAAGCTCAAGCGCGCCTGCCGTGCGCCCGAGTTGCTCGGCCAGGTAATGACATAGGGGCGGACCGGCCCGTGATTGTAGGTTACTTCCTGGTCGCCATTGCCGAGCAAGACAACCGTCGACAGTGCATCAAGCGCGACCGGCGTGACATCGAAGTTGAGCACTGGCGACGCGCCGCCGGTTGCAAAGAACGCCTCGCGGATTGTGGCCGCGCGCTCGAACGCCTCGAGAGACTCGCTTGTCGCACCCACCTTTCCGTAGCCTGATCGCCAGCGCCACGGCCTGCTCGATGTGTCGACCACGGACTGCAGGTTGTCGCGAAAGAACCGGTCGAGCTGGCCATTCGGTCCGAACAGCCGGGAAAAATCCTCGATTGAGATGTCGGAGGGCGAGTTGCGATTAAATGGATAGTGGTTGTTGACGGCGATTTCGCAAAGCCGCTGGCTCGTCGCCGTCCACAACTGGCCGACCTGCGTACGCGATTTCCCGGTGATAAGCGTGCTGACATCGGTCGCGAGCGCGGCCATCCAGGCGTCGACTGGGGTCGGAAATCGTCGTGCGTCAGCCAGCAGTCTCTGATTGACATCGTTGATCCCGCCGTCGACGCGCAACAACTCGTTTGTGCCTGACGTTCCATTGACCGCTCGGGTTACCTGCCGGTAGATCTCGTCAATCGTGCGTGTCAGATCATCCACGCGTGCGGTCCCGTCGCGGCCTGCTGTCACGTAGTCGCGCAATGGCCCAAACGGATCGGGCGGGGTGGTGATATTGGGGGATTTTCCCGCAACAGCGATCAAGGTGCGGATCCGTGTGGCTTCCTCGCTCTCTGTCTTTTCGGACGGTGCCTGCAGATTAGTATCGGTCGCAACGGCGATCAGCAGACGTTTCATTGGCGAATCGGCGCCTGCCAATCCGTTAAGGACGTCGGCCGCCTGCGCAAGGTTTGACAGCGGTACGACCCGAATGTCGGACAGGAGCTCGCGCCAGCTCTTATCGAACTCGGATCGGTAGAGCCGCAATGTCTCACTGACGATGTCGCCGGGAGCGGCGACGCGATGCGTTGCATCGCCGCGCACCCAATCTTCATCGGCGATCCTGCGGTCGATCTCACGCAGCGAAGGAAGGACGACGCTGAAATATCCTTCGCGCGTATACAGGCCGGGAATGCCGTCGGAAAAATCCTTGCCGGACATTCGAACGAAAAGCTGACGGGCGCCGGTGCCCATCCTGTCGATCGGTCGCCACATCGGCAGCTTTAGGGCGGAGGCGCGTTGTTGCATGAACGCGAACGCACGATCGGTTGCGGTCAACCCGCTGACGCCTTTGCGCGCGGCGTCAATGATGTTCTCGTCGAGCGGGATCGGCTCGAAGGGCTCGGACAGCAGGGCCGAAAGATGCTGATCGAGGCTACGGCGGAGGGAGGCACGTGACTCGCCAGGATAGAGCGCTTCCCAGTCCGCGCGCAGATAGGTCTGGACGAATTCGCGGTCGAGAGGTCCCAGCGCGCCGAGCATCAGGTACAATTTGAGGCTTTCGAATCCCAGATTCGGATCGATGCCCGGTTCGCGGATACGCTCCTGGAGCCGGACGAGAATGCGCGGCAGCAATAGCGCGTTGACTGCGCGCCGATACGCGACATTGTGACCAGACAGCAACTTGTCCGATTGGCTGAGTCCAAGATCGCTGCCGGAAAGGCCCGACGGGCGAAGGCTAGCAGCCGCGCTGCGCAAGGTGTCGAGCGCCTCGGCCACGCGCCGCATATCATTGTCGGCGACGTCCTGGACTGGAATTGTCGAGGACAGCCTTTTGAAATTCGCTAGCCGGTCCGAGACATCGGCAATCTGTCGCACCGTGTGGAAATAGGTTGCGCCCCATGCGACACCGAGGCCGAGAATGCCGACGGCGGCTGTCGTGGCGGCGACCTGCGCTACCCGCCGCGTTCGCTGCCGGGCGCGAAAATCGGAGGACACCAGTCCAGCCTCGCCAAAAACGACCGATTTCAGAAGGCGGGTGAGAAAGTAGGTCTTCGTGACGCCAGCGAAAATGGGCTGACGCGGAGCCGGTAGACCGAATGACGCGGCCATTGACTGCATCAGTCGGTCGATCTGACCGCCGGTCTGCGTGCTTGACGCCAGGTAGACGCCGCGCACGAGAGGAGGCTTGTCGAACTTCGATGCAGAGGAGATTTCCGACAGCACCTCCTGGATCGGGTCCTTAAGCAGCGATACCTGGGCAGGAAAACCAAACGCGAGGCTGCGGCGTTCGATGTCCATCTCATGCTGCAGGCGTTCGAGTAACAGGTCGTCCAAACGTCGGACCAGCAGGTCAAACTCGCCGGTAAACGCATGCGCGACGTCGAGGGAGGGCGTTTGCGCCGAGGTTAGCGAGAACGTCACGCCCCATGGCTGCTCGCGGTCGCTTCGACTGAAGCTGTCGAAGAATGGTACGAACCCGGCGATGCGATCGACCTTGGTGACGACGACATAGATCGGAATTCGCAGACCGAACGCCTCTTCAAGCTCTCGCAAACGTTGCCGAAAGGTCCGCGCAAGGTTGAGCCGATCCGCCGTCGACGTGTCGGCCAGCTCATCAACGCCGATCACCAGGAGCGCGCCGTTGATCGGTTGCAGCCGGCGATGGCGTTTCAGCAGACCCAGAAAGCCGCGCCAAGCCGTCCTGTCGGCATCGCTGCCGCTGTCCGGCGTGGTGTAGCGGCCGGCCGTGTCGATAAGGATGGCGTCTTCAGCGAACCACCAGTCGCAATTGCGCGTTCCTGCGACGCCGGCGATCGGATCAGGACCGAATTCCTCTCCGAGGGGAAACTTCAAACCGCAATTGGCGAGCGCCGTCGTCTTGCCCGAGCCTGGTGACCCGATGACGAGATACCATGGCAGCTTGTAGATATAGCCGCGCCCGCCGCCTACGACCTTGCGCATCGTCGTCAGCGCGTCGCGTAGCCGACCGTGCAACTCGGCCAATTCCACGCGGCCGTCACCACGGCCTTGTGTCGTATCGCCGCCATCATTGCCGAGCTCGGCGATGATGGCAGCGTTCGCCCGCCGCTGCGCCACTGCGAGCCAAAGAACATAGACGACCCACGCAGCGACAATGACGCCGATGACTGCGAGCCGGCGCTCGACGCTGTCAAGCGGCCGCCAATTGCCCAAAGCGATCGCATCGCCGTAGAACCAGATGACCGCAGCCAGCGCAAGCACCCAGATCAGGCTAAACAGCCATCGGGCTTTTATGGAGTGCGCATAGGCCTGGACGTAGGATCGGACGGTGTAGAACCAGCTGAGAAAGTCCATGGCGTCGGTCCCGGCTGAGGTTGGATAACAATGATTTCCGTGCGACGGTTGGCCTCGCGGCCTTCGGAGGTATCGTTGGTGTCGGTTGGCTCGGTCTGTCCGCGGCCTTCCGCGCTGATCATTTCGGCCGGAATATGCCGGGCGAGAATGCGCGCGACCTGACGGGCACGCTCCTGAGACAATTGCCAATTCGAGCGAAATGCGAAGGTGTTGATCGGCACGTTGTCGGTGTGACCCACGACGACAATGCGCGCTCCTTCCTTGCCGATTTCAGTACCGACCTTGTCCAGCAGGCCGACAAACTTGTCCTGGACCACGGCGCTTCCCGGTGCGAACAGGCCGCGGTTGCGAATGCGCACCAACGCGCCTTGACTGACCGGCGACACCACTACCAAGCCCTGGCGAATTTCCTCCTCAAGGAACGACTGCAGCTTCGTCGGTGCTTTTGGCGGTGCGGCGGGCGTCGGCGCTGCCGTCGTCATCTTCAAGCTGGCCGGGACTTTTGGCGGCAGGTCAGCAAAGCTTTGCAGCGTTGCATCGGACTGCGCGTTCAAAGTCGCGTTCAAAGCGAAGAACAGCAGTGTGAGAGCCAGAACCGTGAGCGCCGCGATGGTCGACAACGCCATCGACACCGACAGCGGTTGGTGCCGCGCGTCAATTCCCCGCCAGTGCGGCGAGAGTTCGCGTTCGAATTCGCCGAGCGACGAACGCAGGGTCCGGTACAAGCCCTCGCGGGCGCGGTTCAGCTCAAGCGGCCCCTGCGGATTGATCCGCATGCGGCCCTCGAAGCCGAGCGCCAGGCAATAATACATTAGAAGAAGGACGTCGCGGTTGGTGCCGGGATCGCGATGTAGGTGCTCCAGGAGATCGAAGAAACGTTCGCCGCCGGTGACATCCATATGGAACGTGCTGACCAAGCCTTGCCGCGCCCACACAGTGTAAGAGCCCCACGTCGTGTTCAGCAGGACGTCGTCAATCGTCGCACACAGCGCATAATGCGCAGCGCGGGCGTTCTCGGCGGATACGCCAGAGGCGAGCGTCTTGCGTTCGAACAGCTTGACCGCTTCGACCACTCTTCGCCGCAGCGTCTCCAGGTCGGGTTCCTGCGGTGTGCTGCGAATCTGGCGCACGAGATTGAGGAGCGGAAGTGCCGCGGCGACGAGCGGCGGCGCGCTCGAAGGCGCAAAGTCCTCGAGCGTTGGCAGGGAGGGCGGGGGCGCAGCGGGCGGCGCTACTGGTTTGGTCGGCTGCAGTACCGGCGCGCGGCGACTACGCCCGGGCGTTGGCTTGATAACCGTCGGCTCGTTGTCGAACGCGTGGCTGTCCGGCTGACCGACCGTCATTTGATCGCCCAGAGTTCCATGACGAGCTCAGGAAACTCGCCGGCAAGGTGGAAGGCGAGAGCGCCGGAAACATCGAGCTGTTTCCACAGCGGACCCGAGTTCTCCATCTCGAAGTAGACCGTTCCGCTGCGAAACGGCAATTGTCGGGGCGCCACCGGCAATGGGCGTATCCGGATGCCTGGCAGCGCGACGTTGACCAACTGGGCAATCTGCTCGACTGGCCCGATCTTGATCTGGTTCGGCAATGACCGGCGCAGCATCTCGGCCGGCATTTCGGCGCGCACTGCGAGGACGAAGCTCGCAGATAGAAGCAGCGAGCGGTCATTGATGGCGCCGACCTTGACGCCGTGTCGCCGCTCCTGCAGCGGTATTGCCACTGCCGTCTGCTCGAGCACGGAGCTGAGCGATGCCCGGAGGTCGGCGAAAACGGCGGTAAAGGTCGCCTCGAGATCATCGTGCTTATAGTCGGGAAACGCCGTCGCCCGCTTTGCGTTGGACGTAAACGTCGCTAGTTCGCCTGCGATCTCAAGACACAACACATAGAAGCTTTCTGGATGAAGCTGCGCAGCCTGAACGAAAGCGTGGCGCAGCCTCGGCTCGGTACGATTGAGCATCTGGAGCAGCAAGAAATCGGCGATCTCGGCCGTGCCACGCACCGTTGGATCGGCGATGCGGGCTGCCAACGCCTCGGCGCGATGCGTGATGAGACCGTGCAGCTCGGTAATCAGCGCGAGCAGCGGCGCCTCGGCCGCACAGTTGAGCGCGGGTCCGATGAAGTGATCGTCAAGCACGACCGAACGATCCGAGCGGATCTCGACGATACGGGCGACGCCGAGGCGATCGAAGCCCGCCAGCGGCCCACTGGAAAGTGCGTAACTCAGTCGTTGGCGGCCAACTTCGATTGCCGCATTGGCGAAGCCGTCGCTGTTCGCATCCACGGCTTCGTATTCGGTCCGCCGCCAGCGCGTTGCAGTATCTTCATGTCCATCCCGGCCGATCTCGGTTGCGCCGCTGCGGCGCTCGGGAAGTGTGAGATATAGGATCGCATTGCGCGTGCCCTCGACGAGTTCAAGCGCCGGCGGCAGGTCGGCATCGCCGGGGGCTTCGAACGGTGTGCCGTCCGCGAAGACGCCACGCGCGGATGTCAGCGCGAACTTGCCGACGCCCAGAAGGTCGCGATTGATGACGACGCTTGCCAAGCCCCACGGATAGGGGCGCAGATCGCGGGTCGCGGCGCGGACGAGCCGCTCGGTCCAACGATCCGATTGCTGGAAGTGTTGCACGCGGAGAAACATCCCCTCTGCCCACACAACCCGATTTTCGCCGTGCATCAGCCGCCTCTAGATGTGGTTTCCACGTTGGCCCTCGTTGCGTCGAGCGTGACGGTCAACTCGCCGCTGTTGGGGACCGGCGATATCACCCGCCAGTTTGCCTGTTCGATGTTGCGATATCCAACGACGACGCCGATCTCCGCCTTCTCACGCTGGCCCTCGAGAACGACCACGTAACTCTCGCCAGGGCGCATCACGACATCCTCCCGCTTAATGAGATCCGATCCGAGCACGTCCCGCTCGTGATCGATGATCTGGAAGTAATCGGCGCGCGCCAGCTTGTCGGCGCTCTTGAGCAAATAGACGCGTACCGGAACGGGTGAAGGACGGCCGGAAGCATCCGGATTAATATCCGGTTGCGTCACCAGCGTGATCCTCGAGTTCGGTGCTGGTGCCGTGGCTGCTGATGTGGACGGCACGGAAGAGCAACCGGTGAGCCCTGACATCGCACATGCCAGGATTGCCGCGATCCGGTATCGCCTCGACTGCATAGCGCTCCTCTCGGCGATCAGATCTCGCGCAACTGTTGCGCGTAAGCGCCGGCAAGCAGCTGCGTCGAGACTTCCGCCAGGGATTGACCGTTTGGCGAATCGGAGCGCAATGCCTCATAGCCTGCCTCGAAGGCATCCCAGCAGTGAGCCTTGCGGCGGCTCGCCAGCAAAGACCTGTGCTCAACCTCGGATCTCGCCCGGATTGCTGCGGGATCCAGATCGGCCGCAATCCGCGCCAGCACGTCTCCGACGGCGGCAACGAGCGCCATCTCATGTGCCGTGATCTGCGCGAAGCTCTCCGACATCGTCGTCGCGCCACTTGCGGAGCCTGGGCGTGGCGGCCCGATTAGCGATTGCAGGGTAGAGGCGGCATCGGTCGAGGATCTCAGCGCGTTGCTGCCCGCCGCGTGCCCGGTCCTCTGCGCGATCACGAACTCAGTCTCAAACAAGGCTGCACAGTTGAGCAGCTTTCCCGTCCCTTCTACAGTGACCCGAAGCATTCGGCCCACTTCACGAAAGGCAATCTCCTGATTCATGGCATCGAGCGCATCGCTTGGAAGCCCGGCGCCGTCGAGGAAAGCCGCAATGAGTCGCTGTCTCGCGCCCTCATGATCCGTTGCTTGGCCGACTGGACGCAGCACGGAGACATTCCGCTCGCCCTCCGGGCGGGAGGTTGTCACAGGGTCGTTCCAGTCGGAAGGCAACGTCTGCCGGCGATCCGGCAGGCGCACGATGGCTTGAACGGCAGCGACATGTTCAGAATAATCAGCGAAGTGGCTTTGTTCGAACTCGGGCGCCGCTCGCGTGTCGACTGCCAGCGTCCCGACCTCGGGCGGCGCATCCCAGCCAAGGGGCCGTGTGGCATGGGCACGGTCAAATCCGCCTGCAGGTACGCTCGCGAGCCAATCTGCATGAGATCGCCGGAGCGATCCCGCGAGGCCGGCTCCGACGTCCGGCGCAGTGCCGTAGAGTATCGACGATACACTCGCCTCGGGTCGGCGTGGGACAACATCGATAGTCGCTTCGCCTGCATCGACACTCACCGCAAATCGATAGATACCGATCTGCAACGTCTGTCCGTTCTTGAGCGGGCGCATGGCGCCGCAGCCGACGGGGGTCGATTCATCGTCGACAAACACGCCGTTAGTGCTGAGATCAGTGATGATGAACTGACCGCTTTCATGCGAGAGCGCGCAATGTCGCTTGGATACCTGGCAGGTTGGATCGACAAGAACCCAGTCATTCTCGACCGCGCGTCCGATCCGCAAGACTTTGCCTCGCTCAAGAACCTGCTCATCGGCGAAAGGCTCGCCAGTTGTCGTTCCGATACCCTTCAACGTCAAAACCATTGCCCGAAACCTCTTGAACCAAGACTGCGCGGAAGTATCATCCAAATCTTGAGAGTTGTCGGGCAATACATGTAGTTGTCGCGGTTCGAACAGTATTGCAAAGCATAACGAGCTTCTTTACCGCGCGAATTGCGACGAGTACTTTCGAAATAGCGTTGTAGTTTGCCGGAAATAAGGCGTTCGTTTACTTTTGATTGTGACACTATTTTGCACAACCTGATACCACATCACTGTGTTGGTCCGTCTGTCTCGATTGCACGACGAATACTTTGTGCAGGCTTGAGTTTTGCTAGCCATCCTCTCAACTTACCTTCACATTCCAGCCCACGCCGATTGACCGTTCCAACTGGCCGCGGGTCTTGACGTCCCTTCAGAGGTGGCTCGGCGCCGCGATCGTGTCGCGTTCTCATCCGCGCGAATCGAACCGCTGGGCAGATAGCAACGTGCTGCATCGCCCACGCTTTTTATCCAATCAAATCTGCTTCGATCCTATATCGCATCGCTGCCGTTGCGCGACCGCAGCCACGCAGGCAGTCATCAGCCGCTGATTTTTGCACGGGCCAGTAGTGGTCTGGATCCGACACGGGCGTCGCTCATCGGCACAACAGAGGAAATGTCCGCTTTTCGGCCAGGAAAAAACAGCGCTCCTCCGTCGGAGGAAGCAGAGGCAACACAGCCCGCGCTCGTGCAACGCTGTCGTGGGTTGCAGCGGAGCGCCCATCAGCCGTCGACAGATCGGGTTGAAACAAGGGGCCACTTGCAACGTAGCTCAACACTTGTGCCGCAAAGTCGGACTGGAATGGAGAAAAGTCGATGAAATCGCCGATCATTAAACGGTCGATCATGATCGCCAGTCACAGGACAAGCATCAGCCTCGAGGAACCCTTTTGGAGAGGATTGAAGGACATTGCCGCCAGGCACGAGACGAGCGTACAGAACATTGTAGCTTCGGTTCATGGCGGCCGGCATCGCGGCAATTTGTCGTCGTCTCTCAGGCAGTTCGTCCTGGAATATTATCGGTCCAATTGTTGCGACAAAGCCGAAGGCAGGAAGGCTCAGATAATGGGCTTGCATAAGTGACGAGGATCTACGTGCCTTGGTTGTCCGCCGACGGCCGGGGCGACGTGAGGCTCTCCTTGATCTGCACATACATGAACTGCAGCGAATACCCATCGCCCGAGCGAGTGCGATCTGACACTGCGGATCACCCCGTAGCCGGCAACTCGACGGACCTTTCAATCGCGGCACGACCGGCGGCGCTGCCGCGACGTGTTCGATTCGGCAACGAGCGAGGCTACTCACGTGTTTGCAAAAAGTCTTTCGCAAAGAAAATCGGCGAAGGCCCGAAGCCTGGTCGAGAGATGTCGGCTTGACGGCCATACAATCGAAAACTGACCAGGATCGACGAGATAATCATCAAGCACTGCGCGAAGCGTTCCTGCTTTGATCGCATCTTGCGCCAGGAAGTCTGGCATGTAGGCGATGCCAAGCCCACCGATCGCAGCGGCGCGCACCGCTTCCATGTTGTTGCATGTCAGCGCCGAGGGAAGGTGGACCGCATCGCCTGCAACCAGCCAATCCTGGAGCTTTCCCGTCGCCGGAAAGCGAAAATGCACACCGTCGTGCGTGGCAAGGTCCTTGGGCACGGACGGAACGCCCTTGCCTGCGAGATAGTCCGGCGATGCGCACAGGACAAAGCGGAAAGGTCCCAACCGCCGCGCCATCAGGCTTGAATCCGTCAATGTGCCGCTGCGGACAACGGCGTCGAACCCTTCTTCGACGATGTCGACTAGGCGATCGTTGAAGTCGAGGTCCAGCTCGATGTCAGGGTAGAGCCGTCTGAACTCGGGCAGAACCGGCAACAGAAAACGATATCCGATCGTGGGCACGCTGATGCGCAGTCTGCCGCGCGGTGTCCGGACGGCATGCGACAGCACTGCTTCGGCGTCACGGAGATCGTCCAGGATGCGGCGGCAGCGATCCAGGAAGAGAGCCCCTTCTTCCGTCAAGGAAACGCGGCGCGTAGTCCGGTGGAACAGACGCACGCCAAGAGACTCTTCGAGCTTAGCGACGCTCTTTCCGACCGCAGACGCAGAGATGCCGAGCTGCCTTCCCGCAGTCACAAAGCTCAGCGTTTCCGCTGCCCGGACGAATGCAACAATTCCCGTCAGACTTTCCACCTTCCCATATTAAGGAATTTTTCTCCGGTATCAACGGAGTGCTGAGACATTTATCGCGGTATGGCTCCTCATTAAGGTGCAGCGGTCAGTTAATGGCTCCAGCCGACCCGCTTGGCGGCGCATAGCAATGATTCCTGAGGCTGAACAGCGCGCATGACGAGCACGACAACAACTGCGCATGGTAAAGGCAAAATTCCAATTCTGGCGGCCGTATGTCTCGCTGCGCTTGTCTTGCCGTTGAGCTTTTCAGGGGCGCGGTGGCCACGCCAGCAATCGGGCGCGAATTCGG
>Ga0081540_1000694_pt1 | contig 31380 bp, 26 predicted proteins | sample TabmetS2T1R1_FD_71024 | JGI IMG/M metagenome (GOLD analysis project Ga0081540, IMG submission 71024) | Tabebuia heterophylla rhizosphere microbial communities from the University of Puerto Rico - S2T1R1 | ecosystem: Host-associated > Plants > Roots > Rhizosphere ...
TTGTCCGCCGAGATCGGCCTCCAGCGCAGAGTCGTTCTCGAGGAGGATCACGTCCGCCGAGGACAGCTCGATCGGGGCGGCGTCCTCCGAGAAGCCGAGCTCGGCCGGGCTCGCGTCGTCCAGCGGGGTCGCCCCGAGATCCTGGAAGACCGGCTCGGGGGAAACCGGAACTGCGCCCCAGCCGTCGGACGCGCCGCTCTCGACGGCCTCGGCCTCCGCCGCCTCCGCGGGCAGCGGCATCTCGGCCGCTTCGGTGGGCAGCGGCATCTCGGCCGCTTCGGTGGGCAGCGGCATCTCGGCCGCTTCGGTGGGCAGCGGCATCTCGGCCGCTTCGGTGGGCAGCGGCAGCTCGGCCTCTTCGGTGGGCCACGGCAACTCGGCCTCTTCGGCGGGCAGAGGCATCTCGGCCGCTTCGGTGGGCCACGGCAACTCGTCCGCCTCGGCGGCCAGCGGCGTCTCAGCCGCCTCGACGGGCAGAGGCATCTCGGCCGCCTCGACAGGCAGAGGCATCTCGTCCGCCTCGGCGGCCAGCGGCGTCTCAGCCGCCTCGACGGGCAGCGGCATCTCAGCCGCCTCGACGGGCAGAGGCATCTCGGCCGCCTCGAGGGGCAAGGCCATCTCGGCCGCCTCGACGGGCAACGGCATCTCGGCCGCCTCGAGGGGCAAGGCCATCTCGGCCGCCTCGACAGGCAACGGCATCTCAGCCGCCTCGGCGGCCAGCGGCGTCTCGTCCACTTCGGCGGCAACCGGAACCTCGGCGGCCTCCGCGGCGGCGATGCGCTCCGCAAGGGTGAGGCGCCTGGGCGGTGGCTGCGGGGCCTCGGCCTCCGCGACCTGGGCGCTGGGCTCCATTTCGGCCGCCTCGAGGGAGTCGAGCAGCGCCTCGGCGGTGGGCTCCAGCCCGGCTGCCTCGAGGGGCTCGAGGACGGGCTCGGCGGCGGGCTCGAGGTCAGCGACCTCGAGGGGCTCGAGGACGGATTCGGAGGCGGTCTCCAGGTTGGCTGCCTCGAGGGGCTCGAGCACGTCGTCGGGTGTGGGCCCCAGCCCGGCCGGCTCGAGGGGTTCGAGCACGGCTTCGAGGTCCGGGAGGGCATCCTGTCCAGGGGAGCCCTCCGCCTCCGGCACCGGCATGGCGGTCTCGAGCCGCGGTAGGGGCGATGGCCCGAACGCGTCCAGTCGCGGAAGGGACGCGGCGGCGACAGGGGCACCAGAAGCCGCCGGAACCGGGGCGGCGGCCGGGGACATGGCCGGAGGGGCAATGGGCCGGCCCTCCGCCGGTTCCGACGGCAGCCCAAGCCTCTCCCGCAACTCAGCGAGCCGGCTTTGCTCCTGCTCGGTGAGTCCCTGGGTGCTTCGCTTCTCGCTGAGGGAGCGCAGCTCGCGAATGGCCGCGCGCGTGTCGGACATCTGTGAGGGCGAGTGTACCGGGCAATCCCCGGGTCACGAAAGCAACTCCCCAGCGCCAGACAACCGTGTTGAAGCCGTAACGCAACCCCCCACCCGGGACTCTGACACCCACCTGCGCCTTGTGTCGGACCTTGCGGTGCGCCAGAAACGGGCAGTCGGCCTCACAGCGCCGTTTCCCCACATCGGGAGTTCAGAGTGCCTCAGCCAGGAATCGAAAAGCTCGCGATCGACACCATCCGCACCCTGTCCATCGATGCGGTGCAGAAGGCGAACTCCGGCCACCCCGGCGCTCCGATGGCCTTCGCGCCCGTCGCCTATGCGCTCTGGCAAAACGTGCTCCGCTACGACCCCGCGGAGCCGACCTGGCCGAACCGCGATCGATTCGTGCTCTCCAACGGGCACGCGTCGATGCTGCTCTACTCGGTGCTGCACCTGACGGGCGTGCGCCAGGTGGACCGTGGGGGCCGGGTGCTGGACGCGCCCGCGGTCTCGCTGGACGACATCAAGTCCTTCCGGCAACTCGGCAGCCGAACTCCCGGTCATCCAGAGTACGGCCTCACCAGCGGCGTGGAGTGTACGACCGGCCCGCTCGGCCAGGGAGCCGGGGACTCGGTGGGGATGGCGATGGCCTCCCGCTGGCTCGGGGCCCGGTACAACCGCCCAGGCCTCACCCTCTTCGACTTCGACGTCTACGCCATCCTCGGCGACGGCTGCATGATGGAGGGGATCTCGTCGGAGGCCGCGTCGCTGGCCGGCCACCTCCAGCTGCCGAATCTCTGCTGGCTCTACGACAACAACCACATCTCGCTCGACGGGAAGCTGTCGCTGTCCTTCAACGAGGACGTGCCGAAGCGATTCGAGGCGTACGGCTGGGCGACCACGCACGTGACCGACGCCAACGACCTCGGACAGCTCGGAAAGGCGCTTCAGTTCTTCAAGCAGCAGGGTCGGCCAACCCTGATCGTCGTCGATTCGCACATCGGCTACGGAAGCCCGAAGAAGCAGGACACCAGCGCGGCCCACGGTGAGGCGCTGGGCGAGGATCAGGTCCGAGCCGCCAAGAAGTTCTACGGCTGGCCGGAGGACGCGCAGTTCCTCGTCCCCGACGGGGTCCGCGAGCATTTTCAGCAGGGCATCGGCGCCCGGGGGCGAAAGCTCCGGCAGGACTGGGAGGCAACCCGCGAGCGTTACCGGAAGGAGCAGCCGGACCTCTCGAAGGAGCTCGACCTCATCGACCGGTCCGAGCTGCCGCCCGGGTGGGACGCCGAGCTGCCGGTCTTCCCCGCCGATCCGAAGGGGATGGCCACCCGCGAGTCCTCGGGACAGGTGCTGAACGCGCTGGCGAAGAAGATTCCCTGGCTGCTCGGTGGCGCCGCGGACCTCAGCGGCTCGACGAAAGTGACCATCAAGGGCGACCCCAACCTCGATACCGACCACCCTGGAGGACGGAACATCTATTACGGGGTCCGCGAGCATGCGATGGGCGCCATCGTGAACGGGATGGTGCTGAGCAAGCTCCGCGCCTTCGGGAGCACCTTCCTCACCTTCACCGATTACATGCGAACGCCGATCCGCCTCTCCTCGCTGATGGAGATCCCGGTCTTCCACGTGATGACCCACGATTCCATCGGCCTCGGCGAGGACGGACCGACACACCAGCCCATCGAGCAGCTCGCCTCGCTCCGGGCCATGCCCGGTCTGTGGGTGATCCGTCCGGGCGACGCGAACGAGGTCACCGAGTGCTACCGCCTGGTGATGGAGAGCAAGCACCACCCGGCCATCATGAGCTTCAGCCGTCAGCCGCTGCCCACCTTCGACCGGACGAAGTACGCCGCGGCCAGCGGGGCGAGGAAGGGTGCCTACGTCCTCGCCGACGCCGAGGGCGGCAAGCCGGACGTTCTCCTGATGGCCACTGGCAGCGAGGTGCGGCTCATCGTGGAGGCGTACGAGCGATTGAAGAGCGAGGGCATCCGGGCCCGGGCGATCAGCATGCCCTGCTGGGAGATCTTCGATCAGCAGTCGCCGGACTATCGAGAATCGGTCCTCCCGTCCTCGGTCAATGCCCGGGTGGCCGTGGAGCAGGCGGCGACGTTCGGGTGGGAAGCGTACGTGGGTCGCACCGGGAAGGTCGTGGGGATGAAGACGTTTGGCGCCTCGGCTCCGTTGAAGGATCTACTCCAGCACTTCGGTTTCACCACCGAGCACGTGGTGGCCGCGGCCAAGGAACAGCTCGGGCGCAAGGGGGGTTGAGGTCATGACCATCGCAACGATGGCAACGGAGAAGGAGCAGCCATGAATCCTCTTCAGCAGCTGGGCCAGCTAGGTCAGAGCGTGTGGCTCGATTTCATGCGGCGGAGCCTGGTCACCACCGGGGAGCTGCAGCGGTACATCGAGAACGACGATCTGCGAGGTCTGACCTCGAATCCGACCATCTTCCAGAAGGCGGTCGAGGGCAGCGAGGACTACGACGACCTGTTCCAGGAATGGGCTCCTCGTGGCGCGACCGCCGGGGACGTCTTCGAGGCGCTCGCGATCCGGGACATCGGCGACGCGGCCCGCATCTTCCGCCCGGTCTGGGAACGGACGAAGCACCGTGACGGGTACTGCTCGATCGAGGTGACGCCCACCCTCGCGCACGACACGAAGGGGACGGTGACCGAGGCCCGCCGACTCTGGACGAAGCTCGGGGTTCCCAACGTGATGGTGAAGATTCCCGGGACCGTCGAGGGCGTTCCGGCGATCGAGCAGTGCGTCTCCGAGGGGCTGAACATCAACGTCACGCTCCTCTTCAGCCAGGACGCCTACGTTGCAGTCGCCGAGGCGTACATCCGGGGCCTGGAGAAGCGCGTGGCCCGAGGCGAGGACGTCTCGAAGAGCGCCTCGGTGGCCAGCTTCTTCGTGAGCCGGATCGACAGCCTGGTGGAGAAGACCATCGCCGCCCGGGAGAAGGCCGGCGCCACCGCCGAGCAGAAGGCCCTCTTCGACCAAGTCGTCGGCAAGGTGGCCATCGCCAACGCCAAGCAGGCCTACCAGAAGTACTTGAAGCTCTTCTCCGGCCCGCGCTGGCAGGCGCTCGCCGACAAGGGAGCGAAGACGCAGCGGGTGCTCTGGGCCAGCACCGGGACCAAGAACCCGAAGTACTCCGACGTGCTCTACGTCGACGAGCTGATCGGCCCGGACACGGTGAACACCATCCCACCGGCGACGCTCGATGCCTTCCGCGACCACGGCAGGGCTCGCCGGACCCTCGACCAGGGAATCGACGAGGCCGACGCGGTGATGCGCAAGCTGGAGCAGTCCGGGATCTCGATGAAGTCCATCACCGACCAGCTGGTCGTCGATGGAGTGAAGAGCTTCTCCGACAGCTTCGAGGATCTGATCTCCGCCGTGGGCACCCGGTTGAAGGGCGGCGGAGGCCGGAAGTGAAGCGGAGCCTGGCCGACTCCATCAGCCGGCCGGTCTGAGAGAGCAGTTTCCGGGCAATCGAAAGTCAGGAGCGACAGCGATGCAGATCGGGATGATCGGCCTGGGCCGGATGGGCGGGAACATGGTGCGCCGGCTGATGAAGGGCGGGCACACCTGCGTGGTCTACGACCGGGGCGCGGACGTGGTCGCCGCCTACGCGAAGGAGGGCGCCACTCCTGCGAAGAGCCTCGAGGAGATGGTGTCGAAGCTGCAGAAGCCTCGCGCCGTGTGGATCATGGTGCCCGCGGGCGGTCCGACCGAGAGCACGGTCCAGTCGCTGGCGGCACTGCTCGAGGCCGGCGACACGATCATCGACGGCGGGAACAGCTTCTTCAAGGACGACGTCCGCCGCTCGAAGGAAGTGGCGAAGAAGGGCATTCACTACGTCGACGCCGGGACCAGCGGCGGGGTGTGGGGGGTCGAGCGCGGCTACTGCCTGATGGTCGGCGGGCCGAAGGAGGCGGTCTCGCGGATCGAGCCGGTGCTCCGCACCCTCGCCCCGGGCAAGGGCGACATCCCCTCCACGCCAGGTCGCGGCGGCAAGGGCACCGCCGAGGAGGGCTTCCTCCACTGCGGCCCCTCGGGCGCCGGCCACTTCGTGAAGATGGTCCACAACGGCATCGAGTACGGACTGATGCAGGCGTACGCCGAGGGGTTCGACATCTTCAAGAACGCCGTCTCGGACCAGCTCCCCCAGGACTACCGCTACGACCTGAACCTGGGGGACATCGCCGAGCTCTGGCGCCGGGGCAGCGTGGTGTCCAGCTGGCTACTGGACCTGACCAGCATCGCCCTGGCCGCGGATCCGAAGCTGGAGACCTACGAGGGCTACGTCCAGGACTCGGGCGAGGGAAGGTGGACGGTGCAGGCGGCGGTCGAGGAGGCCGTCCCGGCCGAGGTGCTCACCGCGGCGCTCTACACCCGGTTCCGCTCGAGGCAGCAGCACACCTTCGCCGAGAAGCTCCTGTCGGCGATGCGCAAGCAGTTCGGCGGTCACGTGGAACCGAAGTAGAGCCGGAGCCCACTCAATGGTTCAGAAGCTCGAGACGGCGCTGACCCCCCCGCACAACCGCACTGGCGATCCTTGCGTCATCGTCATCTTCGGAGCTTCCGGTGACCTGACGAAGCGGAAGCTGATTCCCGCGGTGCTCAATCTGCAGAACGCCGGGTTCCTCCCTCGGAACCTGGCGGTTGTCGGTGTCGCCCGGACTCAGATGAGCAACGCCCAGTTCCGGGACGAGGTGAAGCCCGAGGACAAGGCGCTGTCCAGCGACCCGATGCGGGCCGCCTGGGGCGCGCTCTCCGAGCGGATCTTCTACTTCGCCGCCGATGCGACGAAGTCGGAGTCGTTCAGCGGCCTCGCCGAGTTCCTGAAGAAGATCGATGGCCAGGTGGGCACTCCGGGGAACTACCTCTTCTATCTGTCGGTCTCTCCGACGTTCTTCGCTCCCATCATCGAGAACCTCGGCAAGAGCGGCCTCTCCAAGGAGGAGCAAGGGCGGTGGCGGCGGGTGGTCATCGAGAAGCCGTTCGGCCACGACCTGTCGACCGCGGTGGAGCTCAACCGGACCATTCGCTCGGTGATCCGTGAAAATCAGATCTTCCGGATCGACCACTACCTCGGGAAGGAGACCGTCCAGAACCTCATGGTCTTCCGATTCGGGAACGGGATGTTCGAGCCGATCTGGAACCGGAACTACATCGACCACGTGCAGATCACCGTGGCCGAGGAGCTGGGAGTCGAGGGCCGCGGCCCGTACTACGACACCGCCGGCGCGATGCGGGACATGGTGCCCAACCACATCGCCCAGCTGGTCAGCCTCGTGGGGATGGAGCCGCCGATCTCGTTCAACGCGGACGCGGTGCGCGACGAGCAGGTGAAGCTGCTCAACTCCATCGAGCCGCTCTCCCCGGAGGAAGTCCTGACGTCGGCGGTGCGCGGAGAGTACGGTCCCGGCGAGATCGACGGGAAGAAGGTGCCCGGCTACCGCCAGGAGGAGAAGGTCCCGCCGGAGAGCAACACCGAGACCTTCGTCGCCCTGCGGCTGATGGTGGACAACTGGCGCTGGGCTGGCGTGCCCTTCTACGCCCGCACCGGGAAGCGGCTCCCGAAGCGGATGACCCAGATCGTCATCCAGTTCAAGCAAGCGCCGGCGATGCTGTTCCAGCACACCTCGGTGGACCGGCTCACCACCAACCGTCTCTACATCCACATCCAGCCCAAGGAGGGAATCTCCCTTCGTTTCGGGGCGAAGATTCCCGGCCCGGTGCTCACCATGGGCGCGGTGGAGATGGACTTCGACTACGTCGACTACTTCGGGAAGAACCCGAGCACCGGCTACGAGACGCTGCTCTACGATGCGATGATCGGCGACGCGACGCTGTTCCAGCGCGCGGACATGGTGGAGGCCGGCTGGTCGATGGTGCAGCCGGTGCTCGACGTGTGGAAGGCGCTGCCGCCGCGAAGCTTCCCCAACTACGCCTCCGGGAGCTGGGGCCCGGGGGAGGCCGACGAGCTCCTCCGCCGTGACGGCCGGCACTGGGAGAACTCGGGAACGTGATCGTCGCCGGGGACATCGGTGGCACCAACGCCCGGCTGGCGACCTTCGACGTCCAGGCCGGGCGGCTCCTGCTGGTGAAGGAGATCACCTACCCCAGCCGGTCAGAGCCCGATCTCGAGACCATCGTCCGCCGCTTCGTGCAGGAGGCCCGGCCCTCGGCGACCGCGGCGGCGCTGGGAGTGGCCGGACCCGTGAAGGACGGGCGCATCGAGACCCCGAACCTGCCCTGGGTCGTCGATTCGCGGCGCCTGGCCGACATCCTCGCCGTGCCGAAGGTGACGCTGCTCAACGACCTGAAGGCCAACGCGTACGGGCTGCGGCACCTGGGGCCGACCGACTTCGCGATCCTGCAGGCGGGCGCGCACGACGCGGTCGGGAACCAGGCGATCCTCTCCGCGGGAACCGGCCTGGGATGCGCGGGCCTCTACTGGGACGGCCAGCGCCACCGTCCCTTCGCCACCGAGGGCGGGCACGGCGACTTCGCCCCCAGGAACCACACCGAGGCAGAGCTCATGGAGGACATCGCCAAGGAGAAGGGGCGGGTGAGCTCGGAGCGGATTCTCTCCGGGAACGGGCTGGTGCGGGTCTACCGCTTCCTTCGCGCCCGGTCCGGGGTGCCGGAGCCCCCCGCGCTCGCCGAGCGGTTCGCGAAGGAGGACCCGGCCGCGGTCGTGTCACGCACGGGCCTGAACGGGCAGGACCCCATCTGCGCCCAGGCCCTGGAGATGTTCGTCTCGGCGTACGGGGCCGAGGCGGGGAACGTCGCCTTGGGGATGCTCGCCACTGGAGGCGTCTTCCTCGGCGGCGGCATCGCACCCAAGAATCTCCCCGCCTTCCAGCGGGAAGGCACGTTCATGAAGGCCTTCCTGGACAAGGGACGGATGCGGCCGCTCCTCGAGACCATTCCGGTGCTGGTGGTGCTGAACGACCGGGCAGCGCTGTGGGGCGCGGCGCACTGCGCGGCCTTCGACGAGAGCTGAGGTGGGTGATGTCGGGTCCGACGCTGCGAGTGATGGACAGCCTGGATGCGGTGGCTCGCGCCGCGACGCAGTGGGTGCATGACCGCGCCTGGGCCGCAGTCAACGGCCGCGGGCGCTTCACCCTGGCGCTCTCGGGCGGAAACACGCCGCGCGCCCTCTATCGGCGGATGGCAGATGGTCCGCGGCTGCCCTGGGACCGGATGGTGTTCTGCTTCGGCGACGAGCGGAACGTTCCGCCGGACAACGTCGAGAGCAACGCCCGGATGGTCAGGGAGACGTTGACCGGTCAGCCCTTCGTGAACCAGTCCAGCGTCTACCGGATCAAGGGTGAGCTTCCTGCCGAAGAGGCGGCGGTGGAGTACGAGCAGACGCTGCGCACGCTCTTCCCGGGAACGACGACGTTCCCGAGCTTCGATCTGGTGCTGCTCGGGCTGGGACCCGATGGGCACACCGCCTCGCTCTTCCCGTCCTCGCCGGCGCTCGCGGAGCGCTCCCGGTGGGTGACGGCGAACTGGGTAGAGAAGTTCAACACGAACCGGATCACGCTCACCTTTCCGGTGCTGAACGCGGCCTCGGAGGTGCTCTTCCTCGTCGTGGGCGAGGACAAGGCCTGGGCGCTCAAGGAAGTCCTCAAGGGGAGTGCGCCGATCAAGGAGATCCCGGCCCGGGGCATCGTCCCGAGCTCGGGCCGGGTGACCTTCCTGGTGGACCGGGCGGCCGCGGCCGGGCTAGGTCAATCCTCTTGAGCGTGAAGATCCTTCCCTCGATCCTGGCAGCGGACTACTTGCGGCTGGGCGAGCAGGTCGCCGACGCCGAGCGAGGCGGGGCGGACCGCTTCCACATCGACGTCATGGACGGGATGTTCGTGCCCAACCTGTCGCTGGGCATTCCGGTCGTCGAGGCGATGCGGCGGGGGACGAAGTTGCCGCTGGAGATTCACCTGATGATCGAGCGCCCCGAGCGGTACACGGACGCGTTCATCAAGGCGGGGGGCGATCTGCTGATCCTCCACCAGGAAGCCACGCCGAACTTGCATCGGGCCATCCAGCAGGTCCGCCACGCGGGGAAGCAGGTCGGGGTAGGGCTCAACCCGGCGACGTCGCTCGGCACGGTGGAGGAGGTGGTGGAGAGCCTGGACCTCCTGCTCCTCATGACGGTGAACCCGGGCTTCGGCGGGCAGAAGTTCATCCACGAGGTGATGCCGAAGCTGAGCCGAGCCCGCGCGCTGCTGAACCAGCGGGCGCCGCGGTGCGAGCTCGAGGTGGATGGCGGCGTGGACCTGACCACCGGACCCATCGCCGTGACTGCAGGGGCGGACGTGCTCGTCGCCGGCACCTGTGTGTTCGCTCACCCCGGCGGGCCTGCGGCCGGCGTGCGTGCGCTGCGCGAGGCGGTGACGCGCGGCCTGACAGCAGCTGTCTGACAGGTGGGAGGCGCAAGCTCTCCCGGCTCGAGCTCAGGTCAGGGCCCGCTCCAGCTTCCCGATCTCCTGCTCCCAGCCCATCCGGGCGCGCTCGGTCCACATCGCGTCGTGCATGACGTCGTTGGTGACCGCGATGCGGGTTCCGCCGGAGACGGCCGTGAGCTCGACAGAGGTCGTCGCCTTGTAGGGAGTCACCCCGGGCACGAAGTCGACCAGGTTGGCGTAGGCCAGTCGGCGACTCGGCTCGACGACCGTGTAGTCGCCCCGGAGGCGCTGACTCGCGTCCATTCCTCCTTCCTTCAGCATCGCGACGATCTCGGGGACCTCGGTCTTCATGATCAGCTCGAAGTGACCACCGACCCGGACGTCGATGCGGAGCACCTGGACGCTGAAGCCCTCCGGGCCCCACCAGCGCTCGAGCCCCTCGCGGGTGGTCCACATGCTCCAGACCTTCTCCGGGCTGGCCTTGAGCATTCGCTCCACGGTGAACGTCTTCTTCGTCGTCGCGGGTGCAGTCATGGTGTGTCGTCCTCCTCGAGGGCCTTCTCCAGGCGGTCGAGCCGCCGGTTCCAGTGATCTTTCAGCCGGTCGATCCAGGCCGCCGCCTCGTCGAGCGGGCGGGGATTCCTCGACAGGAAGTGCTCGCGCCCGATCCTCCGGCGCCTCACCAGCTGCGCCCGCTCGAGGATCCGGATGTGCTTCGAGACCGAGTTCAGCGAGATGTCGAACGGATCGGCGAGGTCGGTGACCCGCGCCTCACCCTCGGCCAGGCGCAGGAGGATGGCGCGCCGGGTCGGGTCGGCGAGCGCGCCGAGGGTGTGGTCGAGACGGGCGGCGGCATTCACAATATTCACCCAATAGGGTGAATATCGTCCCGAAGTCAACTCGGAACGAACACGGTCCTCCGGAGGTCGTCAGTCCGGGTAGAAGCCGGCCCCGAGGAGCCCCGGGGCGCCGTCGAGGGTGACCCGCTTCACGTAGGTCCACTTGTGCGACGGCGCCGTCTGGCCAGGCCTGGGGAACATGTAGTCGACCCAGCCCGCGCCCTTCGTCCGTGCCGTCTCCAGCATCAGGTCGTGGAACTTCTTTCCGCTCGCGTCGGTCTGGCCAGAGACGTTCGTTCCTTCCCGCTTCGGAAACGCGGGATTCAGCCGCTGCGCCGGGAGCGGCCTCAGGACGCCGCCGGGAGCGGCCTCAGGACGCCGTGTCCTGCTCCAGCGCTCGCTGCGCCTCGGCCACGCTCTCGTCGGGCTTTCCGCTCTGCAGCACCTGAACGAGGCGCGTGTTGGCCTCTCCCAGCCGGCGCGCGAGCAGTCGCGCCAGCCCATGGGCAATCTTCAGGGTGGCGACGTTCCCGCTCGCGAGCCGCGGGCGGAGCGCGGGACCGGGGATGACCGCAATGGTGACCGGTCCCACGGCGATCGCCGAGGCGCTGCGTTTCCCGCCGGCCTCGAGCACCGCCATCTCCCCCAGCACCGCAGGGGCGGAGACCACCGAGAGCACCTGGTGCTTCCCCGCCGGATCCTTCTTCACCACCTGGACCGAGCCGGAGAGCACCAGCACCAGCGCGTCACCCGCATCTCCCTCGCGGAAGAGGGGCAGCTGCGCCTCGAGCGACTTCAGCTCGGCCAGTCCGGCGACCTCGCCCCGCTCCGCCTCGGTCAGCCCCGAGAGGAGGGAAACTGCGCGGAGTGCCTCGGCCGTCGGTCGCTCGCTCATCGTCGCCTCGCGCGCTCCAGGCGCAGCGTCTTCTCGCCACGCGGTTGTCCGTTGAGCTTCTCGAACGCCGCCGCGTCCTCCTCGGCGACGAAGCCGTAGCTGTAGGTGGGCCGGACGTCGAGGCGGAGCAGCTTGCCAGCGGGAGCGCCAAGTCCCTCCAGCGCCGCGGTGATCCCGGCGGAGTCCAGACCCTCCGAGCTCCCGAGGTTCATCCACAGCCGCACCTGGCCCGGCGCCGACTCCTCACTGCCGGTCGCCGAGGGCGTCGATGTCGACTCCTCCGGGCGGTCCCGGCGCGGGGGACGCTCACGTCGTTCCTTCCGCTCGCGTCCGCCGGAGCGCTCCTCACGCCCGGCCCGCTCTCCGCGCTCCTGGCGCTCGCCCCGGTCGCGACGCTCGCCTCGCTCGGAACGCTCCTCGCGCCGCGGACGGTCACCCCGCGACCGCTCGCGCTCCCGCGGCGGGCGAGTGTGGGCCTGCTCCGCCGCAGCCGCCTGCGCCTTCTCCATCCGGAGGTGCCCGAAGAAGAACTTCAGCAGGAAGGCGATCGAGTCGTCGGCGTCCTGCCGCTGCTTCAGGGCGCCGGCGAGGCCGAGGTAGCCCTCGTACACGCTCCCCGCTGCCGAGGACTGGATCTCCCGGACATGCCGCTCGGTCCACATCTGCATCGCCTCTTCCGGGGAGGGCATCTCCCGTTTCTCGAAGCGAATGCCGTACTTCTTCTCCAGCGTGGTGAAGGTGCCCAGCTCGCGCCCGGAGACGAGGTTGATCGCCGTGCCCTTCTTGCCGATGCGCCCGGTCCGGCCGACGCGGTGCAGGTACACCGCCGGGTCCTCGGGCAGCGAGTAGTTGATGACGTACTGGAGATCCGAGATGTCGATCCCCCGGGCGGCGATGTCCGTCGCCACCATGAAGGCCACCTCGCCCCGCTTCACCTTGGCCATCACCCGCTCCCGCTCCTTCTGGGGCAGGTCGCCGTTGAGCAGCTCGGCGTCGAAGCCGTTCCGGTTCAGCACCGCGGTGACCAGCGCCGTGTCGTCCCGCGTGTTGCAGAAGACGATGGCGTTGTCCGGCTCCTCCATCTCCAGCAGGTAGATGAGGTTCCGGGGCTTCGGGTAGGCGTCGGTCACGTCGTAGCGGACGTGATGGATGTGGTCGACGGTGAGGACGTCTCCGGAGAGCATCAGCATCTCCGGCGAGGTCGTGTACTGGCTGATGAGGCGCTGGATCTCCGGCGGCACCGTGGCGCTGAACAGCAGCACCTGCCGGTCCTTCGGGAGCTGGTCGAGGATGCGGGTGACCTCCTCGTAGAAGCCCTGGTTCAGCATCTCGTCGGCCTCGTCGAGCACCACGTGGCGGCACCCCTGCAGCTTGAGGTTCTTCCGCCGGATGTGGTCCCAGATGCGGCCCGGCGTGCCGACGACGATCGGTGAGCCGCTCTCCAGCGCGTCCTCCTGCTCCTTCATGGAGGCGCCGCCGTAGATGGCGGAGACCCGCACGCCCTTGTACTTGCCGAGGTCGGAGAGCTCGGCCGCGACCTGCAGCGCCAGCTCGCGCGTGGGACAGAGGACCAGGGCGCGCACGGCCTTGTCCTCGGGGTCCATCTTCTCCAGCAGCGGAAGCCCGAAGGCCGCGGTCTTCCCCGTCCCGGTCTTGCTGCGGACGATGAGGTCCTTGCCCTGCATGACCGGGTCGAAGGCCTGGGCCTGCACCGGGGTGGGGTGGGTGTATCCGCGATCGGCCAGCGCGCGACGGATCTCGGGGGAGAGGGCCAGCTCCTCGAAGCCCACCTCCGCCAGGTATTCGGCTGGTCGCTCGGCGGGTGATGCTGTCTCTGGAGCGGGAGCCGCGTCGGACGGCGGAGAGGTTTCGCCGCCTTCGGGCGCGGACGGGTTGTCACTCATCGGGCACGGGCTTAATCCCTCCTACATCACGTAGCAATCACGCTCCCCAGGGGTCCTGCTAGAAGCAGCCGTTCCCCTCGTTCCATGGCCCGTCCGCCCAAGAAGCCAGGGAAGCCCCGCTCGAAGCCGGCCACCCGGTCCGCGAAGCCCGCCTCTCGTCCCGCCACCCGTGCCCGTCCTGCCTCTTCCCGGCAGCCGGCGCGTGCGCGGGGCAGTCGCCGGGAGCGCACCGAGCCCGAGGAGATCCGGGAGGCGACTCCGGTCGAGGAGGACGAAACCTCCGAGGCCCTCGAGCCCGGCGAGGAGACCGAGCCCGTCGACGCCGCGGAGCCCGAGGGCGAGGAGCTGGCCGAGCTGGAGCCGGTGGTCGAGTCCGCGCCCGCGACCCCGGCCCGCTCCTCCAGCAGTGGCATCGCCCGGGCCGATCCGATGGCGGCCTACATGGCCGAGGTCCACCGCCATCCGCTGCTGTCACGCGAGGACGAGGAGAAGCTCGCCCGCCGCTACCGGAGCACCGGCGATCTCGATGCCGCCGCCCGGCTGGTCTCGGCCAACCTGCGCCTGGTCGTGAAGCTGGCCCACGAGTACCACCGCAATCCCCTGTCGCTGCTGGACCTGGTGCAGGAGGGGAACATCGGGCTGATGCAGGCGGTGAAGAAGTTCGACCCCGACCGCGGGGTGAAGCTCTCCACCTACGCCGCCTGGTGGATCCGCGCGTACATCCTTCGCTACATCATGGACAACTGGAAGCTGGTGAAGCTCGGGACGACCGAGGCCCAGCGAAAGCTGTTCTTCAAGCTGCGCCAGGAGCAGGAGCGACTCCTCAAGCAGGGCTACGAGGCCACTCCCAAGCTGCTCGCCGAGCGGCTCAACGTCACCGAGCAGGACGTGGTGGAGATGGACCAGCGTCTCGGCCCGGACGAGGTCTCGATCGACGCGCCGGTGGGCGAGGACGGAGATACGACCCGCGGCGACCGCATCCTCCCCGCGAGCGGCTTTCCCGCCGCCGACGAGCGGCTGGCCAACGAGGAGCTGAAGCGCCTGTTCCACGACAAGCTCGAGGCCTTCGGGAAGACGCTCGAGGGCAGGGAGCAGTACATCTTCGAGAAGCGGCTCACCGCCGACGAGCCGATGACCCTCCAGGACATCGGCACCCACTTCGGAATCTCCCGCGAGCGAGCGCGGCAGATCGAGGCGGCGCTGGTGGACAGGATGCGCGAGTTCGTTCGCTCGGAGATGCCGGACTTCGATCTCGTGGCCGAGCCGAAGCCCTAGCCCCTGGGCGCGGCAGGGTCCAGGCTCAGAGCGGGCGGATCTTGAGGTTGTCGAAGAACACCTTCGACTCCCATCCCGAGAACGCGAAGTAACGGTGCGCCGGCCCGCGCAGCGGATCCGGATCATCCAGGGTGAGGAACGGCTGCCCATCGACCAGCCAGGTCAGGACCCGACCCTGCCGGCGGATGGTCCAGTGGTACTTCCGCCCGGGGACTACCCGCGGCTCGGGGCGGGTGACGCGGTCCGAGGCGTGCTCGTGCATCCGGGCGATGGCCGAGAGGGTGTTGCGCCAGCCACCCATCACCAGGACGTAGCCGGTGGCGTCGTACGCGGCGCGCGGATCCCCGCGGTGGAAGGATTGCCCGTCGCCGAAGACCTCGACCTTCATGTCCCCCTCGGGGCTGTCGGTCCAGACGTCGAGGTCGATGACGACGTTCTCGGGAAGCGGCCGCCTGAGCCACACCGGGTGGTTGTGCGCCCGCTGGACCACGAGCGCGCCCTTCTCGATGGAGACCGCCGCAGGGTCGGTGGCGAGCCAGTCCGGACCCAGCTGGGTGCGTTCGAAGTCGTCCGAGAACGGGCCGGGGGCAGGCTCGGGCGCGGCGGCGGCCACGGGAGCGAACTCGGTGCCGGTGGCCGGAGTGACGCGAAGGTCGTCGTAGTAGACGTCCCACTCGCCGCTGGAGAGGCCGAGGCGGTCGTGCCCGCGGCCGGCCAGCGGGAAGGGGTCGTCGAGCTCGGCCATCACCCGCCCATCCACGGTCCAGCGCAGCACCGAGCCGCGCCGCTCGAAACGGATCTTGTACACGTGCGAGGGGTCGAGCGTGACCGGCACCGCCTCGACCCGCAGGCCCGAGCTCCTCGTGAACCCGGCCGAGCGCAGGTCTCCCGGCACGCGGGCCCTGGACAGCCACCGCGACAGGGTGGCCCCGTTCTCTTCCAGCCGCACGAGGCTCGAGCCGACTCGCTGCGGAGTGCCCATCGGGCTCCAGGTGCCGAGCACCGCCTGGTATCCGGTGTCGGCGTCGATGCCGTTGCCGAAGAGGGTGATCCGGATCTCTCCCTCGGGGCTGATCGGCCGCGCCGAGACCTCCACCACGACGTCGTGAGGCAGCGCCGCGTCCAGCCAGAGCGGGTTGTTCTTCGTGCCCGGGGAGAGCATCTCGCCGTTGATCACCCGCGGGTAGCCGCCGAACGAGCGGTAGTTTCGCGCCACCGTGCCCGGGTCGGAGAAGTCGTCCGAGAACGGAACCTGACCCGACGCCTTGGGCTCACTCCGCACGAGGAGGTGCAGCACCGGGAGGTTGACCGCCAGGATGACGGCGCCGAGCACCAGCCAGCCCCTGCGGCTCAGCGCCGCCGGTCGCCCGGAGGTGACCGTCCCCTCGGCCTCCGCCGCCAGGTCGGCCTGCGCGGCCGGGGCAGGACGCCGCTTCATGTGTGGCCGCTCCGCAGCACCGCCACCAGGACCAGGAGGAGGAAGCAGACGGCGGCCACCGCTCCGTAAGCGACGAGGGGCCAGGCGACGTCCGTCCGGGCAAGGATGTCGCGCGCCTCGACCGCCTCCTTCTCGCGGGGCTGAGCCGCCAGCACGGTCGCGGCCAGGCGCCGCGCGGTGACGACGTCGCCGGCGGTCAGGGCCTGCTGCGCCCGGCGGAGCGCCTCGGCAGGTTCGGAGTCGGTAGGCTTCATGTCGGGGGACGGAACGCCGGTCTATACACGCCAACGGGGGGCTGGATGAAGCGCGCCGGTGCGGCTGTTGGACGTCCCGGGCGTGATAAGCGAGCCCCCTGGCTCCTGCGATGGCGTTTCCCTTGACTCGAAGAACCCTCCTCCGGAGCCTCCCGCTCCTCGGACTGGGCAGCCGGGCGCTGGCCTTCGGGGAGGGGGCACGCTTCGTCCCCGGCGTCGCCCAGCACGGGGGGCGCTGGGACGGCCGGCTGTCCGGCCTGCGCCGGCTCGCCTGGGAGCTGCAGCGCCGCACGTCGGTGGAGGTCGTGCCGGAGGCGCGCGCGCTCGCGCTCACCAACCCGCGTCTCTTCGACCATCCCTTCCTCTACTTCGGAGGAGACGGCGAATTCCCAGCCCTCTCGGCACCGGAGGTGGAGGCGCTCCGCCGGTACCTGACCTTCGGTGGGTTCGTCCTCGCCGACGCCAACGACGGCAGCGGCGGCCGCGGGTTCGACGCGAGCTTTCGCCGCGAGCTGGCCAGGGTGCTTCCAGGCTCGGGACTCGAGCCCGTCCCCAGCACCCACGTGCTGTTCAAGACCTTCTACCTCCTCGACTCGGCCCCGGGGCGGGTCTTCCTCCATCCGCAGCTGCAGATGGTGAACCTCGGCAACCGGGCGGCGGTGGTCTACTCGCAGAACGACCTCGCCGGTGCCTGGGAGCGGGACGAGAGCGGAGCGTACGCCTACGAGGTCTCGCCGGGCGGTGAGCCGCAGCGCGAGCTCGCGGTGCGCGGGGGCATCAACATCTGCATGTACGCGCTCTGCCTCGACTACAAGGACGACGCGGTGCACCTGCCGCTGATCCTCAAGAAGCGGAGATGAACGGAGGCACCTCCACCACCTGGCGGCTGGTGAGCCTGTCCCCGCTTCCCGGCTGGGCGCTCGGGGCTCTCACGCTGCTGGTCCTGGCCGGAGTGGTGCTCGCGGTGCTGGGGCTCAAGCGCGAGCCGTCGGTCCGGCGCCGGCGGTTGCTCCTCGTGCTGCGGCTGCTGGCCGGCGCGATGGCGCTCTTCTTCCTGCTCGAGCCAGGGCTCCGTCAGCTGGCGCAGGTCCGGGTGAAGAACCGCGTGGCGGTGCTGGTGGACCGGAGCGCGAGCATGAGCTTCCCGGTGCGTCCCGAGGGGCAAAGCAGGGCGGCGGCGGCGGCCGAGGCCCTGGACCGCTTCGCCCCCGGGCTGGAGAGGCTGCGGGATCGCTACCAGGTGGAGGTGCTGGGCTTCTCGCCCGAGCTGGGCCCCGTGTCCACGGAGGCGCTCAGGACCGCGGGCTCCGGCAACCGGACCGATCTCATGGCCGCGCTCAGGGCGCTGAAGGCCACCGACACCGGAGGGAGCCGGAAGCTCGCCGGGGCCGTCCTCCTCTCCGACGGGGCGGACAACGCCGAGCTCCAGGGCGGCCTCCAGGGCCGTCAGTCGGACGAGCTGGCTGCGCTCGGCTTCCCGGTCTCCACCATCCGTGTGGGAGAGCCGGCGCTGGTGGACCTGGCGGTGGAAGCGGTGCGGGTCGACGACTTCGCCTTCGTCCGCAACGCGGTGACGGTGGACCTCGAGCTGCATGCCCGTGGGCTGAAGGGGCGCGACGTTCCGGTGGTGCTCCAGCGCGAGGGGGTCACCGTGGGGACCCGGACGGTGCACCTCGACCAGGACGACCAGCGCACGCCGCTCTCCTTCACCTTCACCCCCGACCAGACCGGGCGATTCGTCTACACCGTCGGCGCCCCGGTCTTCCCTGGCGAGGCGGTCACGGAGAACAACAGCCGCTCGTTCGTGCTGAAGGTCATCCGCGACCGGGTGCGCGTGCTGCTGGTGGTCGGTCGTCCGAGCTGGGACGAGCGGTTCCTCCGCGGGCTCCTCAGGCAGGACCCCAACGTGGACCTGGTCTCGTTCTACATTCTCCGGACCTCGAGCGACGACACCCAGACCCGCAACCCCGAGCGGGAGCTGTCGCTGATCCCCTTCCCGATGGAGGAGATCTTCGACACGAAGCTCCACACCTTCGACGTGGTCGTCTTCCAGAACTTCGGATACGCCGAGCCTGCGCTCTCCATCGCCAGCTACGAGCGCAACCTCGAGCAGTACGTGTCGGGTGGGGGCGCGCTGCTGGTCATCGGCGGGGACCATGCGTTCGGCGAGGGCCGGGCCGCGTACCCCATCCTCGACCGGGCCTTGCCGGTGGACCCCAGCGGATCACCGGCGGTGGTCGAGCCCTTCAAGGTGAAGCTCACCGCTGACGGGCTGCGCCACCCGGTGATGCGGGTCCAGACCTCGGAGAGCGGCACCCAGGCATCCTGGGATGACCTGCCGCCGGCCAGCGGGCTGAACGTCGTCCGGGTGAAGCCGGGCGCGACCGTGCTGCTCGCTCATCCGACGTTTCAGGTGAACGGCCAGCCGGCGCCGGTCCTCGCCCTCTGGGACCACGGCCGCGGGCGGGCGATGGCGATGATGACCGACGACAGCTGGACGTGGGCCTTCACCGCCCGGCGCACCGGAGAGCAGACCCGCCACTACGACCGGTTCTGGAGCAACGCGCTGAGATGGCTGGTACGCGATCCGGACCTGACCTCGCTTCAGATCACCGCCGATCCGCCCACGGTCGAGCCGGGGCATTCGATCGGCGCGGTGGTCACCGCCCGCCAGCCCGACTACCAGCCCGCGGCGTCCGCCGAGGTACGGGTGGACCTCTTCGGGCTCGCCGACCGCAAGGTACTGCAATCCCGCACCGCGAACGCGGGCCCGGACGGCGTCGCCCGGGTGTCCTTCGATCCGGTTCCGGCGGGGGCCTACAAGCTCCGCGCGACCGCGAAGCTGAACGGCAAGGAGCTGGGCGAGGCCACCGACGCTGTGGCCGTGCGCTCGGTCGGACCGGAGATGGCCGATGCGTCGGTCCGGACGGAGCTGCTCGCGGACATCGCCCGGGTCACCGGAGGCCGCGCCTACGAGCTGCCGATGGGTGGATTCCCGGATGCCCCGCTCCTGGATCCGCCCTTGGTGGAGGTTGGACGGAGCAAGGACGCGCCGCTCTGGGACCGCTGGGGGTGGCTGGTGGCGCTCGCGGTGCTGCTCGGGGCGGAGTGGTTCCTCCGCCGGCGATTCGGCTACATCTGACCCCGTTACGCCGGGCTAGTTCGGCTCGTGGTCGAGCCAGCTCGCCTGGGCGGGAAGCCGGTGCGGCCCATGGACCCCGCGGCAGCTGCGGCACCAGGACTGGGCGACGCGGCGGCCCCGGAGGGTCCGCAGCCCGAACTCGCGCAGCGTGTCCCCCACACGCTGGCAGCGCGGGCAGCGGCTCCAGCGCGGAAGCTCGCTGGCCGCGCGGGCCTTGCGGCCGTGCTCCACCACCAGGGCCAGCGCCTTGGCGAAGCCGATCTGCCAGCGCGGGTCGACGTGGACCGTCGTGCCGGGGCGAGGCCCGGTGCGCACGAGGTCCACGCCGCCGAGCAGCGACTGCTGTTCGAGAAGCGGGGCGGGACGACCGGTGCGTTCCATGGAAGAGACACTACCCGTTGGGGCTGACAATCTGTTCAGTGGTCCTGAACGGACCCTCGGATCAGCTGCTGCCGGCGGTCGGGCCTTCCAGCGGGACCGGCAGCACCCGTGAGCAGCCGAAGGCCGGGGCCCAGACTTGCTGCACCTCGGACGAGTTGATGAACGCGGCGATGCGCCGGAACGCCTCCCGAGGCCCTCCCACCTGCGCAGCCCAGGCCAGCCCGGCCGGGGAGAGGTTGGGGACGGGAGCACCGAGCGGCCCGCCTGACCGGCCCGCGGCGACGCCCTCGGCGCGGATCCGCTCCGGCACGAGCAGCGGAGCAAAGCGGGTGTGCCGGTGCGCGGGAATGCACCCGGGGACCTCGAGCAGGGTGGCGGCGAGCGGCAGCTCGCGCACGTTGAAGACCAGCTTGCAGTCTCCGGCGTGCGGATCGAACGCCCCGACCAGCCGGTGGTCTCCCCGGGGGATGAGCCGCCGGTCCAGGTAGCAGAAGGCCCGGGCCGCCTCGGGCAACCCGCCGCGGTGACGAGCCCCTCCCCAGCGATGGAACGGGCGGATCGCCCGCCGGTCGGCACGGACGGGAAGGCCCGGCGCGCGGCGCAGTGCCGCCAGCTTGGGGACGAGCAAACCGGGAATCCCGTGCGCCCTGGCGAAGCGCTCCACGTTCCGGGCGCGGAGGAAGGCGTCGACGCGGGCGAGGAGTCTCGCGGCATCCACGTCGACCAGAAGCTCGTCGAAGCGCGTCTTCAATCCGGTGCAGCTGACCGGAACGAGCACGTCGAGCGGCTCCCCGGTCGCCCGCCAGAGCGCATCCAGCCGGGCGGCGCTCGAAGGGACGGGGCGCAGGCTCCACTCCGGAGCCTCGACCGAGAAGGTACGCCCGGCAGCCCGCTCCACCGGACCTGCTCCCGGTGTCCACGACCGAAATCGCGGAGAGGGCGCCGGGCCTCGACGGCTTCGCCAGACGGTGATGCAGGTCCGCACCCGGGTTCCCGGGAAGACGCCCGCCCCGAGGTCCACCACCTCGCGCAGCGCGAGTCGATCCAGGAGCCGCCGGCGCAGCGGCGCGTAGAGGAAGGTGTCGAGCAGCGTCGCCGAGGTCACCCAGGCCAGCACTCCTGGCCGGCTCGCCAGCCGTTCGGAGGCGAGCAGCAGGAAGAAGGCGTAGTCGTCGCGGAGGCTCGTCCCGCGGGGAAGCGCGTCGTCGAGCGCGAGCCGGGCCCTCAGCGCCCGGTAGGCGGGGCCGTCCCGCAGCAGCGGCGAGGTCCCGTTGTACGGCGGGTTCCCGAGCCACAGCTCCTCCCCGCCGTCCGGGAGCGTGCGGAGGAGTTCGTCCCAGCCGCCGCGGAGAGCATCGGCGGCGAGGATGCACGCTCCGGGGGCCGATCGATGCGCGGCAGCGGCGTGGGTCGGGTCGAGCTCGAGCCCGTGCAGTCGTGCTCCGGGGAAGGCGCGCGCAGCAGCGGCGAGGAACGCGCCATCCCCGCAGGCGGGGTCCACGACGGTGAGGGGTCCCGGGCCGAGGTGCGGCACGGCCAGGGAGAGCACTGCCTCCACCACCGGCGGCGGCGTGAAGTACTCGCCTCGGATCCTGCGCGCCTCGGCGAACCTTGCGGGCACGGCCGGATCCTACCGGCGCGACCGACGGACCGGTGGATCTGCACCCTCGATCACCGTGACCACGATCCTCCCGGCAGTATCGCCGGATGCGACAGCCGCATGAGCGGATTCAGCGTCGGCGAGCCCGAAGGTTCGGGGATCGAGACGGGGCGAGAGCTTTCCGTCTTCGATCAGGCCGGTGATGTGCGTGAGGATCTCTCCATGGTGCTCCCGGCCGACGCCGGTGAGCAGGGGGAGCAGCGTGAAGATGCCGGAGTAGGTCGCGGCCTTGAACGAGAGCGGAGCCAGCGCGTGCGTCCCCCAGCCGAGCGCGCTCACGACGTGCCCGGATCGGCGCACTGCCTCGAACGAGGCATCGAGCACCTTTCCGCCGACGGTGTCGAAGACCAGGTCGAACCCTTCTCCGTTGGCGTGACGACTCACCTGCTCGGGGGCGGGCAGCGTGCGATCGATCGGCGTCGCGCCCATCCGCACGACCTCATCGAACTTGCTCGCGCTGACGGTGGCATGGACGTCGGCGCCGAACGCCCTTGCGAGCTGAACCGCGACGTGACCAACCCCGCCCGTCCCGCCCTGGACCAGGACTCTCTGCCCGGAGGACACATGCGCCTGGTCGACCAGCCCTTCCCAGGCGGTGATGGCGACCAGAGGGAGGCCCGCGGCCTGACGCATCGAGAGGTTCGTGGGCTTTCGCGCCAGGAGCCTGGCGTCGACCGCCGCGAGCTCCGCGAGCGAGCCAGGGACACCGCCCACCCCGCCCGTCATCCCGTAGACCTGGTCCCCGCTCTGGAAGGTCGTGACCCCATCGCCCACCTCCTCGACGACGCCGGCGAGATCGATCCCGAGGATCGCGGGCAGGGGATGGCGGGCGTGGGCGGCCGCACCGGCCCGGATCTTGGTGTCGAGAGGATTCACTCCGCTGGCGTGGATCCGGACCAGGACCTCACCCCGACCCGGCGCGGGCGTCGGGACGTCGAGCAGCCGCAGGGGGCCGTTCGCCCGCTCCAGCACCAGTGCCTTCATTGCTGGCGCGTGCATAATCCCCTCCGCCCAGGGTTGCCACCGCGCGGCGCGAGCATCTCTTGATGCCGCCGGGATCGACGGACCGCCAACGCCCGGGGGTCCGGGGCGATTGCCCCCGATTTCATGAAGGAGGAGCATCCCGCGGCGAGCGGGGCACACCCCGGAGGACAGCCATGGCCTTCATCGGCTTCGACGTGTACGGCACGCTGGTGGACCCGCTGGGCATGGACGCTCCGCTGCGCGAGCACGTGGGTGAGCTGGCGGAGCGGTTCGCCGCCACCTGGCGCGAGCGCCAGATCGACTGGACCTTTCGCCGTGCCCTCATGGGCCGCTACGTGGACTTTGACGTGGTGACGCGCGACGCGTTCCGGATCACCTGCGCGACGCTCGGAGTGGACCTCCAGACCGCCGAGCCCGGTCTGCTGGACACCTACCGCCGGCTTCCCGCCTTCGCCGATGCGGCGGAGGGGCTGATCCAGCTCGCCGAGGCCGGGCATCGGCTGGTGGCGTTCAGCAACGGCGTGGGGGCCACCCTGCGCGGACTCCTCACCCACGCTCGGCTGATGCCTCCGATCGCCGACGTGGTGAGCGTGGACGAGATCCAGACCTACAAGCCCAGCCCGGCCGTGTACCGGCACCTCGTGGCTCGCGGTGGAGAGGGCCCGGACCGGACCTGGCTGGTGTCCGCCAACGCCTGGGATGTCCTGGGGGCGAAGTCCGCCGGACTCCGGGCGGCCTGGGTGCGCCGCTCCCCGCGGGCGCACTGGGACGGGGGCGGGATCGCCGAGCCCGACCTCGAGGTCGCCGCGCTGACCGAGCTCCCCGCGCGCCTCTCCGGCTGAAGGGCATCGCTTCTCCGAGCGGACGGCCGGCGGGTACCCGGTCGTGGCTTGGCTCTGGACGTCGAGCGCGCGTTCCGGCGAGATCGCACGTCCCGGTGGCATCGTCACCCCTCCGGATGCGAGGTGGACAATGAAGGAGTCTGAATCGGCCGCGGTGATCGCGACGCTGAACGAGATCCTCGAGCTCGAGCTGGCCGGGGTCGTTCGCTACTCGCACTACTCGCTGATGATCTTCGGGCACGCCCGCATCCCCATCGTCTCCTGGATGCGCACCCAGGCGACCGAGGCGCTGGCCCACGCCGTGACCGCCGGCGAGTACGTCACCGCGCTCGGAGGGCATCCCTCGCTTGCCATCGGCAAGCTGCTGGAGACCCACAAGCACGACATCGATCAGATCCTCCGCGAGGCCCTGGAGCACGAGCTGGAGGGGATCGCCGCCTACAAGAAGCTGCTGAAGCAGACCGAGGGCAAGAGCGTTGTCCTCGAGGAGTACGCGCGGCAGATGGTCCACGGCGAGGAGACCCACGTCATGGACATCGAGAAGATGCTTCGGCGCCCGGGGAAGCTCGAGCCCGCACGCTGAGCCTGATCGCTGGCGCGCCCCTGCGCGCTTCGACAGGCGTCCCCCTGGTGCGGGGGGCTGAGCCTGATCGCTGGCGCGCCCCTGCGCGCTTCGACAGGCGTCCCCCTGGTGCGGGGGGCTGAGCCTGATCGGTGGCGCGCCCCTGCGCGCTTCGACAGGCGGCTAGCCGAGGAGCATCGAGAGCGTGATCGCTCCCGCGGCGATCAGCATGGCGTTCAACGTCAAGGCCACGACTCCCGCTGCGCCGGGGAGCGGCCCTTCCTCGAGCGCACGGGCCGTACCGATGGCGTGGGACAGCGTTCCCAGCGCCAGTCCCCTGGCCACCGGGGAACGGACCCGGATCCGGGTGAGCAGGACCGGGCCGATCGCGCTGCCGACGAGCCCGCTGGTGAGGACGCACACCGTCGTCAGGCCCGGCTGGGTGTGAATCACGTTCGACAGGCCGAGGGCCACTGGGAGGGTGACCGATTTCAGGGAGGCGGCGCGGGTGAGCGCCGGCGGAAGCCCGAGCACCTCAGCGAGGCCCCACACCACCGCAAGCGTGCTGGCACATCCGCTGACCACGCCGAGCACCGCCACCCGGGGATGTTCGGCGAGGAACGCGCGCTGCCGGAAGAAGGGGAGGGCGAGCGCCGCGGTGGCTGGTCCGAGGAGCCAGATGATGGGGCCGGAGCCCCGCACGTAGGCGTCGAACCACGTTGGCGCCAGGAGCGAGAAGAGCGTTCCTCCCGCGACCACCGAGAGAAGCAGTGGGTGGAGGAGCGCGAGCCGGAGACGTCGCTGCACCAGCGTGCAGATCCAGTAGAGACCAGCGGTGAAAGCAGTCGCCCCGAGGATCTCCAGCGCTCTCATCGCTTCTCACGGTCCACCAGCGCTTGCGCCACCACGCCGGCCACGACCTGACCGACGACGAGGCTCGTCACCAGGACCAGCGCCAGGGTGAGGCCGTGGCCCTGGACCAGGTGGAGCTCGCGGAACACGCCCACGCTCGGCGGAAGGAAGATCACCGGAAGGAACTTCAGGAGCAGGTCGCCGCCACGATCCACCGCTCGCTCGGGCACGACACGGGTGAGGAGCAGGGCGATCAGCACCAGCAGCGCGAGCAGGCCCGCCGGGACCGGAATCGCCGTGCGCGTGACCAGCCACTGGCACCCGGTGACGAGCGCGCCGAGCAGGACGAGCTGCAGGCCGGTCCGGACCCAGGACATGGGCGTGCACTGCTATCCGAGCTCGACGACCTTCTCGCCGAACAGCCGATCCACCGCGGTGATGAGCGCGTCGGACACGTCCACCTTGAGCCCGGTGTTGCCGATCAACGCCTCGGCCTGTCCCGGCAGCACGATGGAGACCGCGAGCGGCGTGGCCCCGGAGTGCTCCTTCGCCAGGCCGGAGAGCCGCTCCAGTCGCTCCTCGGTCACGAGGTCCGCCCGGACGCGCAGCTCGAGCCGCTTCACCCGCTTGTCGCGGACCTCCTTCAGCGACTGCACCTGCTCGACGATGAGCTCGGCGACGGGGTTCTCCTCGTCCCGGGTGTTCACCTGGACGGTGCCGGTGACCAGGATGGGCTCGTCGGATTTGAGGAGCGGCTCCCAGGCGTCGTAGCCCGGCCGGGGACCGGACTTGGTCCACTTGCCGTCCTTGCCCATCACCGACCGCCCTCCCTCCTTCCCGGGGAAGCACACCAGCTCCACCGAGCCGCTGAGGTCCTCGAGCGTCACCCAGGCCATGCGCTTGCCCGTCTTGGTCGGCCGCTCTCGCAGCTGGGTCACGATGCCGGCGACCGTCACCACGTCGTCCCGGCGCGCGCGCTGAATCGCCGCCGCCGGGCGCGCATAGCGCTGCAGCTCGCGGGCGTACTGATGGAGCGGGTGACCGGAGACGTAGAAGCCGATGGCCTCCTTCTCCATCGCCAGCCGCTCCTTCTCGGGCCACTCCTCGAGGGGGAGGTACTCGGGCCGGGCCACAGACGCCGCCGGTCCGGGCTTCCCTGCGTCCTCGAGGAGCCCGAACAACGACGACTGGCCCACCGCCCGGTCACGCTGGGCCGAGGCCCCGCGGTCCAGCGCCTTCTCGATGGAGTCGAAGAGCTGCCGCCGTGGACGACCTTCGAAGTCGAACGCTCCCGCCTTCACCAGGGCCTCGATGACCTTCCGGTTCACCCGGCGGCTGTCGACCCGCTCGGCGAAGTCGAAGAGGTCGCGGAACGGCCCGCTCTGCCGGGCCTCGAGGATGGCCTCGATGGCGCTCTCTCCCACGCCCTTGATGGCCCCGAGCCCGAAGCGGATCTTGCCTTCCACCGCGCCGAAGGCCAGGTCGGACACGTTCACGTCCGGCGGCAGGACCTCGTAGCCCTGGCCGCGGGCCTCGGCGATGTGGGCCACCACCTTGTCGGTGTTGTCCTTCTCGCTGGTGAGGAGCGCGGCCATGAACTCGACCGGGTAGTGCGCCTTGAGCCACCCGGTCTGGATGGTGATGAGGCCGTAGGCGGCCGAGTGGCTCTTGTTGAAGCCGTACTCGGCGAACTTCTCCATGAGGTCGAAGATCTCGCCGGCAACCTTGGGGTCCACGCCGTTCTTCTGGCACCCCGCGAGGAAGCCCTCGCGCTCGGCGGCCATGACCTCGGCCTTCTTCTTCCCCATCGCGCGGCGGAGCAGATCCGCGCGGCCGAGCGAGTACCCGCCCAGGACCTGGCTGATCTGCATCACCTGCTCCTGGTAGACGATGACCCCGTAGGTGTCCTTGAGCACCGGCTCGAGCAAGGGATGGGGGAACGTCACCCGGTCGCGGCCATGCTTGCGGCTGATGAAGACGTCCACCATTCCCGAGTCCAGCGGGCCCGGGCGGTAGAGCGCGCCGGCGGCGATGACGTCCTCGAAGCACGACGGCTTCAGCTTCATCACCATCTCGGTGAAGCCGCTGGACTCCATCTGGAAGACGCCGGCGGTGTCCCCGCGGGAGATGAGATCGTAGGTCGCCGGATCGTCGAGCGGGATCTGGTGGGCCTGGATCCGCTCCTCGGGGGCCCGGCCGCGGTTGACCAGGTCCAGGGCGTTCTGGATGACGGTGAGCGTGGTGAGCCCGAGGAAGTCGAACTTCACCAGCCCCGCGGCCTCGACCTCGTCCTTGGCGAACTGGGTGATGAGCGCGCTCTCGCCGGGCCGCTGGTAGACGGGGACGAACTCCCAGAGCGGCTTGTCGGCGATGACGACGCCGGCGGCGTGCATCCCGGCCTGCCGATGCAGCCCCTCCAGGGCCATGGAGATGGTGAGGACCTCCTTCGAGGTCACCTCGCGCCCGCCCTCCATCGTGCCGAGCACGGTGGGCTTGTCGATCATCTCCTTGAGGCGCGGCTCCATCTCGATCGCGTCCTTCAGGGTGATGTTCAGGACCTCGGGCACCAGCTTCGCCAGCCGGTCACCTTCGGAGAAGGGAAGGCCGAACACCCGGGCCACGTCCCGGAGCACGCTCTTCGCCTTCAGCGACCCGAAGGTGATGATCTGCCCGACGTTGTCCTGACCGTACTTGCCGGAGACGTAGGTGATGACCTCGTCGCGGCGGTCCTGGCAGAAGTCGATGTCGAAGTCCGGCATCGACACCCGCTCGGGATTCAGGAAGCGCTCGAAGAGGAGGTTGTAGGGAATGGGATCGAGGTCGGTGATCCGCAGCGCGTAGGCCACGAGGCTGCCCGCCCCCGAGCCGCGTCCCGGGCCCACCGGGATGCCGTGCCGCTTCGCCCAGTTGATGAAGTCCTGGACGATGAGGAAGTAGCCGCTGAACCCCATCGTGGAGATGACCGCCAGCTCGGTCCCGAGCCGGTGGAGGTACAGCTCCCGGTCGACCTTGTACGGCAGCTCCTTGAAGCGCTCCTCGAGTCCGGTGGTGGCCAGCTCGGCCATGTACGAGTCCGGGGTGTGCCCCTCCGGGACCTTGAAGGTCGGGAGCATCGCCTTGCCGAGCTTCAGCTCCAGCGTGCACTGCTCGGCGATGCGCATGGTGTTGTGCACCGCCTCCGGCACGTCCTGGAAGTAGGCCAGCATCTCTTCGGGGCTGGTCACGTAGAGCTGGTCGGTGCTGTGGCGCATCCGCTTGCTGTCGGCCAGGGTCTTGCCGCTGGCGATGGCCATGAGGAGCTCGTGCGCCGCTGCGTCCTCCCTCTGGATGTAGTGGGCGTCCGCGGTCGCGGCGAGCGGGAGGTCCACGTCACGGGCGAGCTGCTTGAGGTTCGCGTTGGCCTTCTCCTGCTCGGGGAGCCCGTTGGACTGGATCTCGAGGAAGAAGTGGCCGGGGGCGAAGATGCCCTTGTACTCGCGCGCCGCGGACCGGGCGGCGTCCATGTCCCCGCGGTAGCAGGCGGAGGTCACCTCGCCGCCGAGACAGGCGGTGAGGCCGAAGAGCCCCCCGCTGTGCTCGGCGAGGAGCTGCTTGTCGATGCGCGGGTGGTAGTAGAAGCCGTCGAGGTAGGCCTTCGACGCGAGGACGCGGAGGTTGGCGTAGCCCTCCTCGTTCTTGGCAAGAAGGATGAGGTGGTTGGCCACCTTCTCCGTGCGGTCGGTGCGGCCCTTCGTCCCGGCGACGTAGGCCTCCATGCCGAGGATGGGCTTGATGCCGGCGTCCTTCGCCTTCTTGTAGAAGTCGATGGCGCCGAACATGTTGCCGTGATCGGTGACCGCGACGGCCGACATGCCCTTGGCCTTGACGGTCTTGATCAGGTCCTTCATCCGGATGGCGCCGTCGAGGAGCGAGTAGAGGGTGTGCAGGTGCAGATGGGTGAAGGACATGAGCGGGAGCCACCCTTCTACGGCGGGCGGCTGACGATGTTCTAGCGTCCCGGACGGGCCTTCACCCCTCTGATTTCACAGGCATTCTTCCCGGTCGACCCGAAGCTGCGCGGGGCCTTCGGAGGGGGCGCGACCCGGGCGAATCGCCCTCCCCCGGGGACGATCGGCCTCTGAGCGGCCGACGGGCCGAGCAGCCCCTCACCGGGATGCGTGCGGGGCCCTGCTCCGTTCGTCGGACGGAGAGTCGGATCTCTGGTCTCGCTCGAGTCGCGCCAGTTCCTCCACGCCGTCCTGGAGGTCCTTGGCGTGGAAGTCGATCGCCGCCTTCAACCCGCGGAGCGTTGCCTTGGCCAGGAAGCTGTAGAGGTCGTCGAACAATGACGAGCGGCTGATCCTTCCGTCCTTGGCGAGCTGGCTTCGAAGGTCTCCCATGTCCGAGTACGCAGCCCGGACCACCTCACCGAGCACGGCACTTTCGAACAGCTCGAATGGAGCGCGGCAACCGCCTGGATGTGGCTTTTCGATCTTATCCTTCAACCACAGCCAGACACGGCCCTCGACCTGGCGGATCTGGTCAAGGACGAATTCGGTCACCCAGCATGCGTCGAGCTCCGCGCCGAGGTGCGGCGACGTGGTGCGGCCCAGATCGATCGTCGGGGCGGACAGATCGATCTGCTCCTGACCGAAGTAGCTCAATTGCACGTCCTTGAGCCAGCCGAGGGTCTGGCCCGCACGCCACTCGGGCGAGGCGAGGTAGATGCCGACATTGCTGAAGTAGCGAAGAATGCGGTCGATGTCCCGACGGTCCCCGGTCTCGCGTGCACGCCTTTCCAGTCCCTCGAGGTTCATGTCGAACCAGTGGTGCCAGGTCGAGTCGACCACGACACGACCGATGCCGATGGCCTGCCCGTCATAGACGGCGATCTGCGGGAACCGTCGATAGGGTTGATCCCCCGAAGCAAACCTGAGCGGCGGAGCGGCGAGCGTGGTCCCCCAGGAGACCACTTCTGGCAAGGGCCGCTTGCCGCCCACCGTCGGGTAGTGCTGGTTCGCGTAGCCAGAAAAGGTGAAGCTCAGATCGCGCTTTTCGGACTGCCACGAATAGGCGTTGAAGTCGTAACAAAGGCCTTCGTGCATGTGGTCCGGCAGGATGTTGATCGGTCCGAGCGTGGGGTGGCACAGCAGCGGGTGTGGCCGAGTAACGAGGGGAGCGGGGGAAGAATAGCGAACCCACTCCGTCCGCTGCGGGACAGGGTCCTTCTCCTCTGCTTCCAGGACTCCGATCGACGCAGTGCCGGCGACCTGCGCCGGGGTGGCCGGTCGCTCGGTATCGAAGCGCGTCGTGCCATCTCTGGTCGAAACGCCATCGGCAATGGTCCAGCGCCGCATGGTCGAGACCCGCGGCACCTTGTGGCACATCGAAGCCCCCAGAAGATGATGATCGCCGGCGGCAAACACCCCCCCGCCCCTGTCCATCCACCTTGCGAGCGCCGCGAGCTCCTCATCCGACAAGGCATTCACCGGCTCGTCGTAGGGATTGAGGCCCCGTTCGATGAGTGCGTCATCAGCCGGGTCCAGGCTGTTGGCTCTGACGTTGCCCGGGTTGTAGCCGAACAACCAGACCTGATCGAAAGAAACGAGAGCGGCGTCGGAGAAGCGAAAGCCCGTGATGTCAAAGCCCAGGATCGGCGCACCGGTCCCATTTCTGGTGGCAACTGTGACGACGAACGACGAGAAGCCGCTCGAGAAATTCTTGACTGTCGCGATCGCGGCGCTGATCCCGAACGCGGAGCTTGGGTCCACGAATTCCTGGCCGATTCTGGGGGCCGAATCCGGCAACACTCGGATGACACCATCGACGAGGATGAGAATCCGCGATCGACGCGCCCAGAACTTCTCGACCGCGGCTGCAAACTCCTTCGTGAACAAGCCTTCATTCGCGAAAGCCGTGCGGTGGTTCACATCCTGCTCCGGCCGACCGGTCGCGACGCTCGACGTGCGAGTCATCTGAGTCCTCCCTCGGTTGAACTCACGGCTGCGCGAGGGCTGTTCGATGTTGATCGAGAGAGCGGCGGTGTTCGCGCGTTCGTTGTTCGCCTGGTCAGGCGACCATGCCCTGACCTATCCCACTGGCGGCGCGGCCGCTGACCGGCTGCAGTCGGCGCCCCGGGTGGAGATCTCGTTGGGCAAGCGGGGGAGCAGCCCCCGGCTCGCTTCTAAGGCGGGTGCCGCGGCCGAGTCTCCGAGGCGTCCCCCTACCTCGATCAGCGCGCTCGCCCGGATTCGTTTGCGGCAGAGGCAGACACTCGCCGGTCGAGCGCGCCGGAAGGGGCGCATCTCAAGGAGATCGAGGGCCCTCGACGATGCTCGGAGGGGTCGTTCTCTGCAGCTCGGCGGCGACCTTCTCCATCTGCCGCATCGCGCGGAGGTGGTTCCGGCCGGCTAGCTTGAGGAGATCCTCCTCGCTCCAGCCACGGCGGAGCAGCTCGGCGAAGAGCACCGGGTAGGTGCTCGGGTCCTGCAGCCCCGGGACCATGGAGGTCTTCCCGTCGTCGTAGAAGTCCGCGCCGATGCCCACGTGGTC
>Ga0081540_1000695_pt1 | contig 31377 bp, 24 predicted proteins | sample TabmetS2T1R1_FD_71024 | JGI IMG/M metagenome (GOLD analysis project Ga0081540, IMG submission 71024) | Tabebuia heterophylla rhizosphere microbial communities from the University of Puerto Rico - S2T1R1 | ecosystem: Host-associated > Plants > Roots > Rhizosphere ...
GCATGCTCAGGCTGCCGAAAGCCGTCCCCTCGACGGTCCCCGGGACCGTGTAGCCGACGGCGCTGTAGAACGCGAGTGACCGGTCCAGATCGCTGACCCGCAGGCCGACGTGCAAGGTGCGCACGGCCCGCACCCTAGCCCACGATCACGTACACGCACAGTGGCAGGGATCACGGGCCTGGCTGCCCCGCCGCCAATCCGCAAGATCCGCCGATGTGCGCGGTGGTATGGAGGAATTCACGCTGGCTTGGGACGGTATCTGAGGTGGACGGCGCTGTTTGGGAGCGTCCGCGTGTCCAGGAGTTCCAGATCCAGCTGGACACCTGTCCGGGGGCTTGCCGCCTCTGACGGTGGCGGGCACCGGGAAGAGCTGGAGCTCATCGACCAGCCCAGCGGTGAGTGCTTGTTCCGGCCAGGTCCTCAGCTTGGCTGGTCACGCGATAGCCATAGCTTGGCGTTTCAAAGTCGACGTTCTACAGGGCGATTACAAGTACGGCCGCCGTGATCTGCGACAGGAACCTCTGGGGATCAAGAAGATGCCGGTGACCTCAGTGCCGGACGAGCCACCATGACAACCAATGACTGCTGGCCTACTCGCGCACACCCCTTCTTGCTAGTCCGGGCAGGCAGAGGCCCTTGTCTAACTGGTTCCTGCATGCCATCCTGGCCGGCCCAGCTGGTGGAGAACTGAGCCTGCAGCCGCAAAAGTTTGCTGTTTGCTGCCGCGGGGGGAGAATCCTTGCTAGGGAACTGGGGGTTGGCCCATGGAGTTGCTTGAGCGGTCGTCGTTCCTGGACGCACTGGCCGGATATGCGGCCGAGGCCAGGCACGGTAGCGGACGGCTTGTGCTGGTATCGGGCGAGTCGGGTATCGGCAAGACTGCGCTGGTAGAGGCGTTCCAGGCGCAGCTGCACGGGGCGCGCTGGCTATGGGGCGCGTGCGATGGGCTGCTGACACCGCGGCCGCTGGGCCCGCTGTTTGATATCGCCGCGCGGGCTGGCGGCCAGCTTTTGCAGCTGTGCGGCCAGGCGGCAGCGCGGGACCAGTTGTTCGGGGCGTTCCTTGCCGAGCTCGATTCGCCGGCGGCCCTGACCGTCGCGGTGATCGAGGACGTGCACTGGGCGGATGAGGCAACGATCGACCTGCTGAGATTCGCCGGACGACGGCTGGGCCGGGTGAAGGCGCTAGTCCTGGTCACCTACCGGGACGACGAGCCTGGCGATGATCTGCTGCGGCTGCTGCTGGGTGACCTGGCGACCCACCGTGCTACCCGGCGGATGGGTTTGCCGCCACTGTCCGATGATGCCGTCCGGGCGCTGGTCGGGCAGCGCGACGTGGACGCCGCTGAGCTGTGCCGGGTGACCGGCGGCAACCCGTTCCTGGTATGCGCGGCTATCGAGGCAGGCTGGCCCGCGATCCCGCCGACGGTGCGCGACGTAGTGGGCGCCCGCCTGGCCCGGTCGAGTGCCCCGGTCCGCGACGCCGTGCAGGCAGCTGCCGTCATCGGAACCAGTATTGACCGGGAATTGCTCGCGTCGGTTCTCGACGGATCAGCGGCACTGCTGGATGACTGCCTGAGAACTGGCCTCCTGATGGCTGACGCGAGCTCGCTGCGGTTCCGGCATGAGCTGGCCCGGATGGCAGTGGAGGAAGCGATCGGACCGCATCGCAAGGGTGAACTGCACGCGCGGCTGCTCGCGGTGCTTCGGGACGTTGGCAGGACCGACCCTGCTGTGCTGGCCCACCACGCCGAAGGCGCCGGCGACGTTGCTGCGATCCGGCGCTATGCCCAGGACGCGGCCCGCCGGTCGGCGGCACTGGGTGCCCACCGCGAGGCAGCCGCGCAGTACCAGCGGGCGCTGCGTTACGCCGACGCTGCTGACCGGCCGGGCCTGGCTGGCCTGCAGGAAGGACTCGCGGAGGAATTCTCGCTGCTCGACCGGCTAGACGAAGCCGAGGCAGCGCTGCGTGCCGGCCTGCAGCACCGCCGCGAGCTAGGCGACAGCCTGCACGTTGGCGAGGATCTGAGCATGCTGTCCGACATTCTGCGGCAGCAGTGCCGGGGAGAAGAGAGCGCGCTGGCCGTCGAGGAGTCCGTGCGGGTGCTGCGGTCGCTGCCGCCCGGCCCGGAGCTGGCGATGGCCCAGCTCAGTGTGGCCGCCAGTATGTTTACCGCGGGACGGCAAGCTGAGGCCTTCGATTGCATTTCCCAGGCGCTGGAACTCGGCAAGCAACTGGGCCGCGATGACGTCGTGTGCCTCGCCCAGACGCTGACCGGGGTCTTCCTGGTGGCCACCGGCCAGGACGGGATCGGTTCAATCGAGCAAGCCCTTCGGCTGGCGCTCGACGCCAAGCTCGACCTGATCGTCAGCGATGCCTACGTCTGCCTGCAGGACAACCTCGTCAACGTGCAGCGGCTGGAAGAGGCCCAGCGCTGTTACCGCGCAGGCATGGCATTCTGCGAACGGCACGAGCTGCGCCGGCCCACGCGCTGCATGCGCGGTGCCCAGGCGGATACATTGCTGTTGCTCGGGCGCTGGGACGAAGCAGCGGATCTCTGCAATGAGCTGCTCGCTATCCCCGGTGTCTCACCGTCGAATCAGCTCTACCCGCTGCGGATCCTCGGCACCATCCGTGGCCGCCGTGGCGAACCGGGCGGCGCTGAGCTGCTGGACAAGGCGGCAGGCCTGGCCGCGGGGATCGTCTCGCCGAAATGGCTTGCCCAAGTCCGGGCGGTGCGGGCGGAACTGCTGTGGCTGTCGGACCAGCTTGATCTCGCCCGCCACGAGGCACGAGGGGCCTACGAACAAGCACTCGGCCAAGCCGATCCATGGAAGCTCGGGTCGCTGGCGATCTGGCTGTGGCGGCTCGGGGCCGGGGTGGACCTGCCAGCCGACCTGCCGGAGCCGTATGCGCTGGAGATCATCGGCGACTGGCGGGGCAGCGCTGCCGCCTGGGAGCGACTCGGCCGGACCTACGACGCGGCCCTGACGCGGGTCGTTTCCTCGCCCGAGGATGCCGAACTCCGGGCAGCCCTTGCCGTTCTGGACGATCTCGGTGCCCGGGCGACCGCTGCCGCGGCCAGGCGACGAATGAAGAGGCTCGGAATCACCTCGATCCCCCGCGGGCCCCGCGCGGCTACCCGGGCCGCTCCGGCCGGGCTTACCGCCCGGGAGCAGGAGGTCCTCGCGCTGCTGTCACAGGGCCTGCCCGACAAGGAGATCTCCCGGCAGCTGTTCATCTCCGAACGGACTGTGCACCACCACGTCTCCGCGGTCCTGTCTAAGATCGGTGTCTCGTCCCGGACGGCCGCGGCGCGCGAAGCCGCGCGGATGGGGATCGGAACCCCAGCCTAGGCACTGCCCGCTCAGAGCATGACGGTGTTGCCTCCGACGCGCAGATCAACAGGATCTGCGCGCGAAGATAGCCTCCGGTAGGACTGCGCGGCCGACGCGCCGAGTCGGCGATCAGGTCACCCATGTCCGGGAAGTCGTCTCACACTGCGTCACGAGTGCTGGCCGTGGCCGTCGTGCGAGATCCGCCTCGATATGCTTGGCAACCTACCTTTCGATATGGCCTCCATGACGCTATACAGAACCAGGCGATCTGTGTCCAGCCAAGCGCATGTCTTAACGGCCATCGACGCTCGGATCTACCGAAGAGCGTGCGCCATTGATCCGGTCTGGTGGTGGTCGCTTGGCGATGACAATGGGTCCTGACCTGGCGAGAATGGGCACATGGACATTGCCGCTGTCCGGGCCGCGCTGTGGCTGCCCAAGGATATCCACCAGCCACCGGACATGGCGGTGCCGCTCGTGGTCCCCGATGACATGCTCGCGGAGTGGGTGCGCGAGGACGCGTCCGGCTCCGCGGACGCGTCCTACGCACTGGGCGTGCGACTCATGCAGGGCGGTGACCTTGACGGGGCCCAGGAATACTTCATACGCGCTGCTCAGCGAGGCTCGGCTGCGGGCGCGTACGCGAGGTTTCGGGCCGCAGAGGTGCTCGGCTCAACCCCTGAGGATATCCTCGACCTGCTCCGAGCGGCCGACGAAGCAGGGTCGGCCGGCGCAGCCGGCAACGTAGGAGAAGAGCACCTCAGGCACGGCGATCTTAATGCCGCTGCTACTGCCTTCAAGCGGGCCACCGACCGCGCCCGGGCAGGAGACGCAGCAGGTTCCGCCGACGCCGCCTTGGTCCTGGCCAGCCTCGAATCCGACCCTGCTCGGCGACGCGCCGCTTACGACCGTGCAGACTCCCGCGGGTCCGGGTACGCCGCCGCCCAGGTTGCCGCCGCCGCGGAACAGCAAGGTGACCTCGATGAGGCCATGCAGGCATACCTGCGCGCGGCCCGCCGCGGGGAGCTTCAGGCTGGGCTGCGCCTCGGCGAGGTTCTGCAGGCCGCCGGTCGTCGGCGCGATGCTCGGCTTATCTGGACGCAGACCCGCGAAGCCGCACTCACGGCCCGGAACACCGACCTCGTCGCCGAGGTGCAGCGCCGACTCAAGCCGCCGCTGCGCACCATAATCCGATCCCATCCCCGCATCGCCCTCGCCGCCACCGGCGTTGGCGCCGTCCTGGTGGCTGTCCTGGTCGCCAGCGGGAACGGGCGGTGGGCCCTCGCCACACTCACCGCTGCGATGTTCGCCCTCATTTATCGTTTCGGCACGATTTCGAATCCCGCCTCAGACGACGGCGAGCAAGAGACAGCGACCGTGACCGCGGGCGGACTGATGCTCACCGCGGGCGTTCAGCAGGACGTCGGTCCAGACCGCGAGATACGGCCAGCCACTGCCACCGGGTGGGACCGAGTCGTGACCATCATCTTGTTCGCCGCCTACGCATCGGTGGTCGCGCTCCTGTGCTTGTGGGCTGCGCACCGGCTCACCGGTGTCGACCTTATCCGCGGGATCTCCGGCGCGGTGGCAGTCATTATGGCGACGTTCGCCATCTCCACGCTCAAGGACCTTCGTAACCCCAAGGACCCGGCCTCCGCACAGGACCCAGACACCCTGCGAGTGGGGGTAGAGGTCGGCTTCTGGAAGCTGCGCACCGGGTGGCATTGGAGCGTGCAGGGTCCTGCGGTCCGCGAGTACATCGCCGCCCACCAACGGGTCACGCCAATGTGGGTACGGCGTGGCTCCGTCCTGTTCTCCGTGGTCTCCGGCCTCGCTGCTGCCGCGCTGGCCACACTGCCCGCGATAGCGCCCAACCTGGTCACCAGTGCGACCGCGGTCTCCCACCTCACAGCGTTCCTGGCCACCTTCTGGCTGGTAGGCGGTAGTGCGGTGAAGGTCGTCAGCCTAAGTGCTGTCCGTCCGCCGGCTTGGGGAATCACCGCAGCCATCTACGCGCTGCTCGCGATCGTCTTCGCGATCGTCGCCACGATCTTCGGCTTGTGGAACCTACCGGACCTGGACGCCTAGGTCTGGCCGACAAGCGGCCTGCCCATGGGCTTGGGTATGGCGTTTCAGGACGACGAGGCGCGAAGCAACTCGAGCGCATACTCATATCGCGATGAGGGCACCGGTTCGGTGAGGAAGTCGCCAGAACTGGAGCGTCTGCGTACAGATGCCATGCTGAAGCGATCTGGCGTCAGCCGGAATAATCGGCGATAAGGAACTCGGCGACCCAGCGCTCCTATCACGCTCAGCGACTGCGCCTGGTCCGCAGCTAGCGTGCGAGATCCGCCTAATCGATCTGGACGGCGATGACTGCGTGCAGGGGCCGGCCCGGTGCAGTGCACAAATGGGTGTTATCCGCCGTGGGCGGGGGCGTCCAGCGGAACCGGTGGTGCCCGCCCAGGCGCGGGACTCAGCCCGCCTCACCTCACCCCGGGCTTGCTTTTATCCGCCGGTTCGGGCCGCGGGCGCTGTTGGCGGGTGTTCAGCGGGTCGTCTGCAGCGCGTCGGCGAGAATTTCGATTCCGCGCCAGATCGCCGGCTCGCTGGTGCTGCCATAGCCGAGGACGATCGAGGGCGGGGCCTGGCCGGGGTGTGCCCAGTGCCAGGCGCCATCTTCGACGAGTACGCCTCGCTGGTAGGCCGCGGCCCCGAGTTCGAGTTCGCTGACACCGTCGGGCAGCATGACATGCAGGTGGAGTCCGGCTGCCTCCCCTACCCACCGCGATTCGGGCAGGTGCCTTGCCAGCGCTTGGATCGTCGCATCGCGTCGGCTGCGGTAGACCGGCCGTACCCGGCGCAGGTAGCGCGAGAAGTCCCCGCAGTCGATAAACCGCGCGAATGTGAGCTGGTCGAGCAGGGTTGAGCCCATGTCGTCGTAGAGCTTTTCTCGTTCGAGCGCATCGACGAGATCGCTCGGGGCTGCCACCCAGCCCAGCCGAAGAGCGGGAGTGACGGTCTTACTGGCGCTGCCGATGTAGACCACCTGTTGAGGTGCCAGTCCCTGGATGGCACCGATCGGCTGGCGGTCGTAGCGGAACTCGGCGTCGTAGTCGTCTTCGATCACTATCGCCCCAGTGCGGCGGGCCCAGGCGATCAGCGCGTGCCTGCGGTCGGCGCCGAGCGTATACCCGGTCGGGTAGGAGTGGGCGGGAGCGACAAGGACCGCGTGCACATCGGCGGGAAGCTGTGCTGGGTCGAGGCCGAGGGGATCGACCGGGACTGGTACTGGCTCCAGGCCAGTCAGCGCGACCGCCTGCCGGTGATGGCCGAAGCAGGGATCTTCCATCGCGATCCGGCGCGCTCCCGTCCGGAGCAGGGCCCGGCAGGTCAGGGTCAGCCCTTGGGTGAAACCGGAGCAGATGAGCAGCCGTTCCGCTGCCGTCGCCACCCCCCGGACCCGGCCGAGATAGGCGGCCAGGGCCACCCTCAGGCCCGGCGCGCCGAACATGTCCGGGTAGGTGAGCTCGCGGTCTGGCAATTGCGCCCATGCGGCGCGGTAGTGCTGCAGCCACTTGGCCCGGGGGAACAGCGCCGGGTCGGGCAGGCCCCCGAACAGCTGGATGCGCGGCGAGCCCTCCGCCGGCCGGGGACGCCGCGGCGGCTCGTACCTGTGGCGGTTCTGGTTCTCGTTCCGGGCACCATCGAGGGCGGCGCATCGGGCGGGCTGGTCAGGATCTGGCTCGGCCCGCACGCGGGTTACGCCTCCGCGGCGTGCCTCGAGGTAGCCGTCGGCCTTCAAGTTCGCGTACGCCTCGGCCACTACGCTGCGCGAGATCGCAAGCTCGGCAGCCAGCGTCCGGCTGGGCGGCAGCGCGGCCCCAGGGACCAGGCGGCCGTCTTGGACTGCGGCGCGGAGGACGCTCTCAAGGCGCTCGCGCAGGCCCCTGACGTTGCCGGCCCTGACGTCGACGAGGAGGTCGGCGGGATAACCGTCGCCCGAATTGGCCTGCTTAGACATAACTCAATTGCACAGCGACACGGACCGTTCGCGCCAGCCCGGCCTCGCGCCCACCAATGCTGCATCCCCGCCAGCCGGGATGCGCACCCGGTCACAGGCGTGGCCATGAGCCGGGCCCGGCACCCCGTGCAACTCGGAGGAGGCCGGTGCGCGCCAACTCTCCTGGCATGACGGCGCCGCAGACGCCACCAGCGAGGCAACCACCCCACCCGGGAAATTGGCCTGTCTAGGTGGTCCTGAATTGGACGTTGACGCGAGCCACGGAGGGCGGCAAGGTTGGTCCCGGACACTCTGAAGGGAAGGGCCGGACCGGCGCACGTCACGCCGGACCGAACTTGTTCGAGTGGTGCTGTCCGGTTAATCCGGGTGACATCACCAGGCATATAGCCGGTCGGGCCGCGTTCGACAGCCCGATCCGCAGGTACGCGGACTGCGGATGCGGCGGCATCCACGGCTGGCGAGCTGGCGCGCCGCGTCGGGCCAGCAGTCGAGGAGGGCGCCGATCTCGTCGAAGGGAACAGGGAACATGTCGAGGAAGACGGAGGCGAGCCGCTCGAGCGGCTGAGCCGGATCCACGCTTCCTGCACGGCGTCGGCGGCCTCGCTCGTGGAGCCCAGCATCCGGTAGGCGGGGGCTCGCCGCCGGGCTGGTGCTCGTGGAGCCGTTGTGCCGCCTAGTCGCGCTCGTCCATCGATCTGCGACCCGTTCACGGCGCTTGATGTGACGTCGCATCTCCGTGCCGCCGGGGTCTTCCCGTTGAGAGCGTAAGGACTAAGGAGACCGATCATGGCGATGTATCGCGCCCGATCTGCTCTGGGGGGAAGCCGTGACGTCTGAGACGCAGGCCGCCGCCCGCGACGGCTTCGTCACGTACGACGAGCTCCGGGGGCCGGACCTCGACGCTGCGCGGTGGAGCCCGGCGCGCCTGCCGCTCCCGGCGGGCGGCGACCACATCCCGCTGGACCCCAACGCGGAACTGGCCGTCGGCGAGGGCGGGGTGCAAGTGACGATCCCGCGCTTCTCGATGTCGCACGACACGTTCCAGCCCGCCGACAGCGCCAAGTACCTCATCTTCTCGACGCGCCAGTTCGAGCTGCCGCCGGAGCGGCCCGCGACGTTCGCCGTCGACCTCGCGGTCAGGACCATCGGCGGGGAACCGGGGGACTTCCGCCGGGGAATGGCCGCCTTCCACGCCTTCGACTTCGAGGTGAGCAAGCGCGTGTTCGCCGTCTGCGGCACCTCCACCCGCGTGCTCGCGCTGCACGAGCACCTGGGCTCGTGGGGAGCAGGCGAGCCGTTCTACCACGTGGTCGAGTCACCGTACGAGGATTTCGACGACGATTTCACCCGGCTTCGCGCGTGCGAGATCACGCTGGACCGGAGCGAATCGACCGCGGCCTGGCGCGTCGACGGCCGCACAGTGTACGAGACCCACGGCACGTTCGTCCCCGAACGCGTTCGCATCGGGTTCGGAATCTGGACGCAGCTGCCGATCCGGGATGGTCGCAGTCGCTCGCTCGACGGGCAGGGCATGAACGCGCGGTGGCGCCGGTTCCGTGTACGCGGGGTCGACGCGTGAGCCGCCACGAGGGCCGCACCGCGGTGATCACCGGAGCCGCGCTCGGGCTTGGGCGGGAGCACGCACGTCTTATGGCGAGCGAGGGGCGCGCATCGTCATCGTCGGCGTCGCGCCTGCAGCCCCGGCGTTGCCTGCGCTTTACAACACGCCCTATCACCGGGGTGCGACCGTTGCCGGACCGGGCTATCACGATCAGCCGATCGCGCGGGCGGGCGGCAACCCGGACGGAACGGCGCACCCCTCGGCGGGCGGGCCGCCGGGAACTGACGTGCTCGCAGCCGCCCCTATCAAGGGCGCCGGCTCGCCGCGACCGCGGAGTTGAAGCCCTCTCCAGCAGGCGGCGGATAGCCGCCGCCTGCTGGTCACGCCCTCACCACCACAAACTGAGGTATCGCCCGCAGGCTGCTTTCCCGCTCATCGAGTCGGTGAATGAGCCGATGCGACCACAGGCACCGGACGAGCGGGCGGCCAGATCGACCCGCCGTGCCGGGGCCAGGCCCGTTGACACGGCCAGTGGGCCTCGGAGCAATCAGCCAGGACGGCAAACGATAAGAACGGCTCGAGGCTGAACATGGGAGGCGGCCGATGAGCAGCCGGTCCGGAGAGCTCTTGGACCGAGGACTTGACTTCTTCACCAGCGTCGTCACCCGGCTGAGCGACAATGACTGGCAGCGGCCAACGCCGTGTGCCGGCTGGACCGCTCGCGACCTGCTCGGCCACCTCGCGACCTCGATCAGGGTCGGGATAAGCGTCATGCAGGGCCGGCCGCCCGCGTGGCCTGACGTGGCCCGTCCCGGCGATCTTGTCGAAGGTGACCCGGCCGGATTCTGGCGTGGCACCGTGGCGCAGGCCCGAGATGTGCTCCGCAACGCCGACCTGGGCCGGATGATGCAGACTCCGCTGGGCCGGACCGTTGCCGACGATCTCGCGATCCCCGTGATCGACCTGTACGTCCACGCCTGGGACCTTGGCGCCGCGGTCGGCATCGACGTCGATATACCCCCCGACGTCATCGACTTCGCCCACGCCTATATCGACCCGCTCCCCGACGACATGGTGCGCGGCGACAACCGGGCATTTGCACCGCAGGCCCCCGTACCCGCCAGCGCGACGCCGACCGAACGATTCATCGCCTGGACCGGACGCCGGCCGCCACGCGTCCTGTCCGACGTCCAGGAGTAAGCCAGACGAGAAAGGACATCCGATATGGGCAAGATCGTGGTCACCGAATTCATCAGCCTGGACGGCATCGTCGAGGACCCAGGCGGTGCCGAGGCCGGAGCGCCCGCCGACTGGACCACCTTCGACCGCGGTGCCGAAGGCGATCAGCTGAAGCTCGCCGAACTCAACGCGGCGGATGCGCAACTGCTCGGCCGCGTCACCTACGACGGCTTCGCCGCGGCCTGGCCGAGCGTCGAAGACGAGGCCGGCTTCGGCGCGAAGATGAACGAGATGCCCAAGTACGTCGTATCCAAGACGCTGCACCACCCCACGTGGAACAACACTACAGTTCTCTCCGGCGACCCTGTTGCGGAGATCACCGCGCTCAAGGACAAGATCGCACGCGACATCCTCGTGGCGGGCAGCTCCCAGCTCGTGCACCTGCTGGCCTCAAACGACCTCGTCGACCAGTACAACCTGATGATCTTCCCGGTGCTGCTCGGCTCGGGCAGGAAGCTGTTCCCCGACTCCAGGCCCAAGGTGCCGACCCGGTTCACCGCCACAACCGCCGAGCAGGTCCGCGATGTGCTGTGGGTCGTGCTCGAGCGCGACCGCTCCGACAGCTGACCATGACCCCGTAGCCCGCTCGCGCCAGCAGCCGCGCCGCGTTGCCACTGATCCGGGCCCGCGCCGATCACACCAGTACGCATGGCCCGAGCTCGCCTCAAGGTTGTTCAATTCAGCACATGGACCCTTCGCGGCCCCGGGGCGTCCTGGAACTGCTAGCCCATCGGGTAAGACCGGATGGCCGCGCCGGCCGGCCAGGACGCCAACCCGGCTCACAGTGCGATCGCGGACGAGCTCGCTGCCGAGCAATATTTCCGATACCGAACCGGTGATATGCCCGTCAACCTTCCTTGCCCCCGGCCATGCCTGATTAACCAGGTTGAATTCGTAGTGCATGGTGTCACCAGGGCTCGATCTTCAGGCCTGCAGCGGGTGACATCTACCGCTGGGGGTCACAGATCTTGGCCGCTGGTTACCTAGTTCTGCGCCGGATCCCGTTTATGCGCTCGTCTGATGGCTGGAAAGGCGAGGGTGAGCGCGACGACCGCGAGGACGGGGCTGGCGACGCTCCAGTAGGTGAGCGCGGCAAACGGCAGTGTTCCGATGAGCAGGGCCGCCAGGATGGTTGCGGGCTTAGCTCGATCGGCGAGCCATGGCGTGACCATGAGGACAGCACCGCCGATGACCCCAACGGCGATCGTGACGGGCGGCCCGGCGCTGACCGCCATGAGGATCTCAAATGCGCCGAGAAGGGTGACCAGGCCCCGGATCCAGTTGCCCCGGATGACCGGCCATAGCTCGGAGGTTCCTCCGGCGGCCACGGTGAGGCTGAGGCCGCTGAGCAGCAGGATGCCGGGGACATACCAGAGCCGCCCGGCGGTGCTGAAGCATAGGCCGGCCGGGACGAGCAGTCCGACGGCGGCCAGGACGCGCTGTGACGGCCGCAGTGGTGCCCGGTCCCGAAGGGTCAGCGCGGCGGCCAGGGCGGCCAGGCTGAGAAGGACGGTCAGCAGCCCCAGGGCGACGGGGCTGCCCTTGTTGCCGGTCCAGGCGGGGATGCGGGACCCGGCAGTGGCCTGGGTCAGGCCGGCGAGGACGCCGAGCGTGGCGCCGGCCAAGCCAAGGCTGGCGGCCATGTGCTGGCGGGACAGGCGGGCGGTCATCGGATCACGTCCTTGAGGGGCCGTCGGGGGCTGAGGCGGGCGGACCGGACCGGGTAGCCGATCCGGAAGGCCGCCAGGGGAAGCTGACCGGGCTGGGCGATCAGCGCCTCGAAGGCGGGCGCGAATGTGGCCGGCTTGCCCAGCGCTCGTTCCCGGTCGATGCGCTCGGTGATCTGGTTCATGTGCTGCAGGCCGAGCCCGGCGACGGTGGCCGCGAGGTGGATCCGCTCCAGGAGCCGCCCGCCGGTGAGTCGCAACACCGGGTCGGAGGTGTCGGCTACAGTGATGACCCCGTAGGCGGCGGCCGTCTTGGTGTGAACGGTCCGGGTCTGATCAACCCAGAACTTGTCGCCAGCCGCCCGGGACCCGGCGGGCAGTATCTTGGCGAGCGACAGCGTAAGCGGCGCCAGGCCCTGGCCGTCCAGTGTCAGCCCGTCCATGTGGGTGTTGATGTCGTCACGGTTGTTGCGGAACCAGGCGAACGCGTCCCGTGACTGCTGGCCGTCGGCGGTGATCGCCTCCGCGGCCTCGATCATGAGCGCGCCAACCGCGGCCCGTCCGGCTTCGGTGGTGAACCATCGCACCGCGACCCCGTCCAGCCCGGCCACTTGCGCCCCGAGGCTGTTGATGGCCGTGGAGGGCACAGCGGCCGTCGTGTAGGGTCCCCGGTTGCTGTGCCGGCTGCCGATCGCGTCATACAACGCGCTGACGTTCACCGGCCCCCGCGTCAAGGCGACCGAGGCGACGTAGGCCGCATTGGCTGGCTGTGGCAGCAACGTGACCGCCGGCTGGTAGCCTCGGGCCGCCGCGGCCAGCGCCAGGTTCTCGATCGCGCAGCCCAGCCCGATATGCTGCTCGCGCCCGAGTGAGTCCAGCGTCCCGGTCCGCCGCGGCGGGTCGGCGAACACCTCTACGCCCGCCGCCGTCACGTGAAAGAACCACGGCTGGCTGTTGTGCGGGTTCGCGGCCAGGATCGCGGCGGCTACCGTTCCGAGCGGCCCGGGGTCATCACGCCAGTGTGACCAGGCGTCGTAGGGCTTGCCGGACCCGGCGTCCAGCACGCCGTTGTCGAATACGCGGTAGCTCAGCACCCCGGTCCCCGCGACGGCCACTGTCGCCGCGCCGACGCCGATCCCCTTGAGCACCGAGCGGCGCGACACCGCGGCAGCGGCCCCGTCCGGCATGACCGCCTGCGCCTCAGCCGTCTCCGGCGGCTCGCTCGCGTCCGGTGATGTCCTGTTATCGTTCATGCCCTGGGGCCCCTTTCGCTGTCATCTGCGCTGGCCTTCGCTGTCTGGTTTGAGTTCGCGGCCGGCTTCTTCGAAGGTGCCTTCAGCTGGGTGGCGCCGGGCTTGATCGGCGGGGTTGACGCTGATGAGGTGGATGCCGAGGTCCCGCAGCTGGTCGAGGAGCCCGTGGAGCTGGGCCTGGTCAGCGAAGGTCCCGGTGAGCGTGGTCTGGCCGGGCCGCGAGTCAACTTCGAGGTGATCGAAGGCGCTGGCGAGGTGTTCGCCGAGCCGCCCGCGGATGACGACCTGGTAGCGCACGTGGTCGCTGGTCTGGCCTTCCATGTCTGCACCATCGCGCCGGCCCGGGTGAGCGGTCGCCACCCCGCGGCCCGGTTCACCCAGGGTGATCCGGTCTGGTCGTCCGGGCCGGCGCCGGATTACCATCCGGGGGTGGGGCAGGCGTGGTGACCGGGGCCGCGTCGCCGGGCGGGCCGGCTGGGCCGGTGCTGGTGGCGGCGAAGCTGCACGTCCCGGTGGCGCGGGCGGGCCTGGTGCCGCGCGGTGAGCTGGCCGGCCGGCTGGCCCGGGCCGGCGAGCGCAAGCTGGTGCTGGTCTGCGCGCCTGCGGGGTGGGGGAAGACGAGCGTGCTGAGCCAGTGGCACGCGGCGTCGGGGCCGGGCGTGTTCGCCTGGGTGTCGCTGGATCGGGGCGACGATGACCGGGTGCGCTTCTGGAGCTACGTGATCGGGGCGGTGCGCACGGTGGCGCCGCAGGTCGGCGAGGCGGCGCTGGCGGCGCTGCCCCATGCGGCCGGCGATCTGGCCGGCGCGGTCCTGCCGTCGCTGCTCAACGAGCTGGCAGCGGCCCAGCGCCGCCTGGTGCTGGTGCTGGATGACTATCACTGCGTGCGGAACGAGCCGATCCACGCCTCGGTCGCCTTTTTGCTCCGTCATCTTCCCCCGGGCGTGCAGCTGGCGATCGCGACCCGGGCGGACCCGCCGCTCCCGCTGGGCGGCATGCGCGCCGCGGGCGAGGTCCTGGAGATCCGCGCGGCGCAGCTTGGTTTCAGCGAGGCCGAGACCGGGGCGCTGCTGAACGACTCGCTCGCGCTCGGCCTCGAGCCGGCCGACATCGCGCTGCTGCGGGAGCGGACCGAGGGCTGGCCGGCCGGGCTGCGGCTGGCCGCGCTGTCGCTTCGGGACGCCGGCGACCCGAAGGCGTTCGTGGCCGCGTTCGCCGGCGATGACCGGCAGATCGCCGATTACCTGCACGAGTTCGTCGCCGCCCAGCCCCGGCGGCTGCGCGAGTTCCTGCTGCGCACCTCGATCCTGGAGCGGCTGTCCGGCCCGGCCTGCGACGCGGTCACCGGCCGGTCGGACGGGGCTGCCCGGCTGGAGGAGATCCAGCGGGCGAACCTGTTCCTGGTCTGCCTCGACAGCCGTGGCCAGTGGTTCCGTTATCACCATCTGTTCCGCGATGTGCTCCGCCAGGAGCTCGCGCGCGCCGAGCCCGGCCTGGCGGCCGGGCTGCACCGGCGGGCCTGCGCGTGGCACCGGTCGCATGGCCATGCCGACGACGCGATCGGGCACGCGACGGCGGCGGGTGACTTTGCCGTGGCGTGCGATCTGATCGCCCGCCACTGGCTCCAGCTCTCCAACCGGGGCCAGGGCGCGACGGTGGCACGATGGATCGACGCGCTGCCGCGCGAGTCCGCCGAAGCCGACGCGCGGGTATGCCTGGCGCGGGCCTGGGCCGCGCTCGGACTGGGCGTGGTGGAGGAGATGGAGAGCTGGCTGCGGGCTGCGGAACGCGCTCCGCGGCCGGAATCGTCCCCCGGCAGTGACGTCATCGCATCGGTGGCGGCACAGGCGGCCCTGCTCCGGCAGACCAGCGCCCTGATGGCCGGCGATGTCGCGGGGTCTCATGCTGCCGCGAGCCGTGCCCTCACACTGCAACCGGAGGCAGCCGGCGCGGCCTGGCTCGCGGACATCAACCTGGGCCTGACGCTGTCATTCCGTGGTGACCTGGCGGGCGCGGAAGCGGCGTTGCGGAACGGGCTGCGACGGCTACCCGGCGACGGGTGGTCCATCCCCCGCGCCATCGGCCTGGGACAGCTCGCGCTCGTCCTCCTCGATCAGGGCCACCCCGATGAGGCGGAAGCCATCACGGCGGACGCCGAGCGTCACATCACCACCAGCCGCATCGGCGAGGCGCCGGCCATATCGGCAGCCGTGCTCGCGCGCGGGAGGCTGCTCGAGCTGCACGGTGATCTCGCCGCGGCCGGGGCGGCCTGCGCGCGGGCCGTCGTGCTGGCCCGCCGCGGCGGGCGGCGGCTGGAGCTCGCCGACGCGCTGATCGCCCTGGCCCGGCTCAACCGCCGTCTCCGCGCGTACGACCAGGCGCGCGCGGCCGCCCGTGAGGCCCGCCGGGTGGTGGCGAGCTGCCCCGACCCGGGCACGCTGGCCGAGCTCCTGGCCAGAACGGAGCGGACGCTGCAACTGACCACGACGCGGCGCCCGGCCGCGGCGGCCGATCCCGACCTGAGCGAGCGGGAGCTCGCGATCTTGCGCCTGCTAGCAGGCGAGCTGTCGCAACGAGAGATCGGCTCGCAGCTCTACGTCTCCCTCAACACGGTGAAAAGCCACACCCGCAGCATCTTCCGCAAGCTCGGCGTCACCACCCGGGCCGCCGCGGTCGACCGCGGCCGCGAGCTCGGCTTGCTGTAGGACGACTCCTGACCATCCCCCTGGGAACGACACGCAAAGTAGGTCCGAACACCCGCAAGATCATCCGCAATCTAAGCCCGAACACCGCAATCTAGGCGCGGAAAGGACAATACTCCGGCAGCCAGCCGACGCCACGACATGATCTCTACGAGTTCAACCTGGTTAGTACAAACTCGGCGTTATACGGGTGATCGAAGACCAGATCACTACCCTTCGGCCGTATAACGCTAGATATACGGGTGATCCTCGCTCAATTTTTCGGAAGAGATATGCGGAGATGATCACCCGTATATCACTCGATATGATTCCTACCAAAACGATGGAAATACTCCACGGCGGACTTCCGCAAGGTGCGCAGGCCGCCAGGAGGCCAGGGCGGCCCCTAGGGTGCCGGACAGGACGCCGCATGGTCGCGTATTCCTGCGGTCCGGTTCACGGGCGAAGGAGCGGCCGGAGGTCGTCGAGACGGTCGAACAGGTGCCATATGTACGCCGAGGTGCCCCGTTCGCGGTGCGGGTGCAGGTCGGCCAGTGCGGGGTCCTGACGGTAGCTCTCGAAGGCCGCCCGAGACTCCCATTCGACCAGGATGAGTACCTGCCGCGGAGTGATGTCGCCGGCCGCGCTCTCCTGGAACCGGCCCAGCGCCAGCACCCGCCCTCCGTGCCGGGCGACCTCGCGAGCCGACCGGCGTGAATAGGCCAGGTACTCCTCGCGGTCGGCGATATCGAACAGGTTGAGCGCGTAGACCTTCGTCTCCTCAGCTGCCACACCCCGACTCTAGGCCAGCGCACCCGGCCGACCAGCACCCAACTCGCTTGGCGATGCTCCCAGCGGCTACGAGCGGTCGGGGCACCCAGGAAGCCATGCCGGTCTGGCAGCGATCGACTGTACCTAAACGTCTGCATCGGCCTCCGTATAGCTGGGAAGAAAGCCATCCCTCGCAACGTCACGGGGCATTGGGTGCATCGCTCCCCGACGACATCTACGAGCAGGACACCAGGCAAGGCGTCGAACTCGGCATCAGCCGGTCGGAATTCTTCGCCCGTGCCGCCCGCCGCTACCTGGACGAACTTGCCTCACAATCACTCACCAGCCAGATAAACGAAGCACTGCAAGCCAGCGACCACGACTCCAACGCTGCCGCGGCCGCCGCGGGGCGCAGCTATCTAGCAGCCCAGGACGACTGGTGACCTAGCGCGGCAGCATCTGCTGGGCCGATCTCGGCGAAGCCCGCGGCAGCAGGCCAGCCAGACGGCGCCCCGTACTGGTCATCCAGTCCGACCCCTTCAACGCCAGCCGACTGAACACCACCATCGCCGCCGTCATGACGTCCAATACAGCCCTGGCCGCCATGCCCGGTCCCGTGAACGCCAGACAGTGGCCGGCAGGCGGATCCGCTTGATGCCGGTGCACGGAAACCGTTTGACGGTCTCCGGGCGGCGGTCAAGGCTGTCGGCCATGACCAGCCGTATATCGCACACCTCATTCGATGCCCGCGACGCCTACGCGCAGTCGGTCTTCTGGTCCCAGGTTCTCGGCTTTGCTGAAGATCCTGATGACCCGAACGAGCCCGGCCACGAGGAATGCCTGATCACCTCGCACGATCGGAGCCAGCTTCTGCTCTTCATCACGGTCCCTGACGATAAGAAGGTGAAGAACCGGGTCCACCTCGACCTGCGCCCGGTCGACCGCACGCGCGAGCAAGAGGCCGAACGGATCCTGGCGCTGGGGGCGTCACAGATTGCCGATCACCGGCGACCCGATGGCAGCGGCTGGATCACACTTGCCGATCCTGAAGGCAACGAGTTCTGCATCTTGTCCAAGGAACCAGCTGGCTCTGGCGCCACTACCTGACATCGGACGGCCTGCCAGGTGCGCGGATGGCCCTCAGTCGATGACGGCTGCCGACGCGTTGAGGATGCGGGTGAACTGCTCCAGCGGGCAGTCGGCGTCGCAACCGGGTGGAATCAGATCGGTGCCGGGGCCGGGTTCGCCAGGGCTGCCGTGGTGGTGCTCGCCGGCGGCCGCGTGGTCGTGGTCGTGGTCGGCCGGGGCCGGATCGGTCGCACTGTGGTCCGGGCAGTAGGCACCACTGATGAAGACGCCGAGGTAGTAACCGCCCTGGATATCAGACCGATCCGCATGGACGTGGGGCACACCCTCGTCGTGCGCGACCACCGCCAGCTCGACGTCACGCACGGCACCGATCTCGGGGTTCCTCTCTTCGAGATAGGCCAGGGCCAGTCCCGCGTCGAGCCGGCCCTTGCCGCCGCGCAGAAGGACCGCCCGCGGCGGCTTCGCCGCGAGTTCCCTGAACGGCTCCCGGACATCGATCGCCGGCGAGATCATCCGGGCGAGCGACGGGCCGGTAGCACTGCTGCCGGCGAGGGCGGTGGTCTCGAGCCGGAAGGTGAGACCCTCGCCGGTCTGCACGACGTCCCGGTCCGGGCGCAGCTCGATCCGCAGCCGCGTCCGGGCATAGATAGTGATCACGGCGGTCTCGGCTTGATTGTCGTTGCGGTTCGTGCCGATCGGCACGGTGTCGAGCCGATTGGCCGGGGCGAACCGGATGTTGCGCAGCGCCGGTTGCCTGGCCCCCCGCCGCGTGGCGCGGGCATACCGCGACCCGCGCGTGGGCCAGCCGGCCACCGGTACCATCAGCTCACCGATCAGGGGCATCAACATGGCATCAAGCTGGCGGGCCCGGTAGGCGACCATCAACCGCCAGGCACCGGTCCAGCAGTCGTCGTCGGCCAGATCCCGTTGCAGGACAAGGGTCAGCCGGCCGTCGGAGCGGGTCGCGGTCACATCGACCAGGCACGTGTGATCCATCGCCATCATGTGGTGGCCGGTCTCGTCGCCGTAGATCATCGATCCGTCCGGGCCGTGCAGCGCGTACGACCAGTTGGCGTCGGAGTAGTCCATGCCCTGCACGGTGATCAGGAAGGAGTCCTCGGCCGACGTGGCGAAGAAGTCCACGTGGGCATGTTCACCGGCAAAGAACTCGATCACCGGGTCGATCACGGCGGTGAAGCCGATAGCTGTCGCCAGGGCGTTCGAGTAGAACTTGTCGACGGTGCCGGCGTTCTCACCGTGGAACACCTGCTGGCTCGGCAGGCTATCGCCCTTCGCGACCACGGACGCGATCGTGGCATAGTCGACATCCGCGCCGGTGCCGAAGCCCATGCCGAACACGGCAGTACGCGCGAGGCTGTGATCGGGGATCGAGGACAGCGGTGCCCCCTGGTTCGACAACCCGTCCGTCAGCATCGCGAGATAGCGCCGTTCATCGGCCGGGGCCCCGCCGAACGGCGGCTCGCTCACGGTGTCGTGGATGTCGGCCAGCGCGTCGGCCAAGGGCGTATCTCCCCCGGGAGCGAGGGCAGCCGCGGCGCCGTCGAAGGTGGCCCGGCTGAAGCTGGAGCCCGGCTTGACCAGGCCGTAGCCCGGACCGGTGAACACCGGCGTGAAGTCATTGCCGCCGCCGAGGTGCCGGAACGTCTTCACGCCGGCGATGACGTAGGTCAGTCCGCTCTGCTGGACGGTTTCGCAGTCGGCCAGGAAGGCCGACACCCCGCGCCGGGCGGCGTCCCACTTGGTGACCGGCGGTGCCACCGTACTCATCGGGTCTGGCGTCATCCCGAGCATGCTGCCGGTTCGGTCCAGGCCTATTCCGACGACCGCAATCGTGTCGTAGGTGTAGCCGAACGTGCCGCGCATGTCGAGAGTGTCAACGTTGTGCTTGATTCCGACCGCGGACACATCCGGCATCGGTATCGACGCCGCCACCGTGGAGTTGGTGCCGAAGCCGGCGGTGTTACCGACCCACGGATACATCATGTCGTTGCGGTTGTGATAGGCGTGTCCGCCTGACGTCGGGTATTCGTCGGCGTGACCATCGGCCTGCCACATCGCCCAGATCCGGTCGATGTTGCAGTGATGCAGGTAGAAGAGGGGATCGAACGGGGAAACCGCGGGAAAGCTCATCTGCCCCCCCGGCCCGCCGATCCAGCCGTGCATCCCGTTGTGCATCTGGTTGCCCGACGTCAGTCCAGCTCCGCTCTCGACGGCGTTCTGGAACGCCGCATAGGTAGTCTTGCCCAGCGCCTGCTTGAGGTCGGTCGCGCTTGGCAGTGACGTGACAGGTGACAGCCGCCGTCGAAGCGCGCCGGCTCCAGCGCCGAACGCCGACGGCAGGTTCCACCCGGTCAGGGCGGGCGGCCACCAGGCCGGAGCGGGGGTTGGATTGCCCCCTGTGCCGGGCGCCGTCGGTGCGAAGTACCCGGTGCTGACGGTGCTGCTTCCGCCGGATCCGTTCGGCCCGAGGAAGGTGTCGGTCATGATCGAGGTCGGGTCGGTCCAGTCCCAGTAGGGCATCATCACGCCGGGGACGTAGCTCTGGAGTTGCTTCTCGACCTCGGAGAGGAAGAAGCGATGCCAGCTGAAGAATGCGTAGGCCCCGGAACCACCGTGACCGAAGTTGACCGCCGGCGCCCCGGGGGCGAAGGCATTCTGGATCTCGTTGTGGATGGCCACGTTCTGGTCCCACATCGAGTACTGCTGGACGGCAGGTGCGCCCGGGTTGACGATGTCGGCTTTCATCAGCACGCAGGCCTTGACGAAGTTCTCCCGCTCGGCTGCAGACAGGAACTTGGCGTTCTTGCGGACGGGCATGACGGCCTCCAGCGCTTTGTGGTCTTGCCACTAGGGTGGCCGGTCATCCCTGCGCTGATACATTCTGGAGACCCGAAAAGAACTCCAGGTCATCGACCTGGGATCAGAATGCGTTCGCGGCCGACTTCCACTCCTGGAGGCGCTGCTCGATGAGCTGAGCCCGTTCCTCCTCGCTTCCGCCGTCCAGCACCTGGAGGTCTGAGGGGTCGGCTCGAAGGTAGACGCCGGATGTCCGGGCATTCAGCTCGGGGTCGCGATCGGACCGTGTCGTCCAGTACCCGGTGGCGCGGTCGGTGCTCTCTACCCTGATCTCGCCGGTACCTTCGAGCTGCGGGGCATTTGGGTGCCGGGGGCGCTCGCCCTTCCAGAAGTAGAGGATGCTGGCTGGATCCCGGCGCTCCTTCGCAGCCTCGCTCCAGTACCGGGCCGACAGGGTGCCGTCCTCCTGCCAGGCCCGGCCGGTCACATTCAGGCCACCGTCGCGGTCCCGCGAGATGCGCAGGAGGCTCACGGCCGACGGCTCGCCCTCGCTCCGCGCGGTCAGCGAGAGCTGCCACCACAGCCCCTCGACCAGGTTCCGGCGTCCTTCGGCCTCGATCGCCTTGCGGAGCTTGCTGTTGATCGCGCGGACCTCCGCCGGTGTAGTGGCCGGGTCGTAACGGACGGAGGTCAGCCCGAGCAGGTCGGTCGGCAGCTTCGAGCCGTTCGCGTGGATGATGAACGTACGGCGGATGCCGAGCGCGCCGCCGAACAGCCCGGCCTCGAACACCACGTTGTCGCGCGGCGATGCCTGGCCGGACTGGGCTGCCTCCGTCGCGGTCCAGTCGTCCTGGGCGAACACGAACGCGGCGAAATCGACATCCTGGGACAGTTCGACGAGCCGGTCGAGCGTGGACCGCCCCGGATTGAACGTGGTCATCCAGGGCTCCACGTCGGCGACCTCCTCGAGCCCGCGCGTGATCGCCTGAAGCAGCTTGGCTTGCTTGCCCGACGACCCGAGGAAGATGCGTGGCTTGTTCGCCGGCGATTCGTGACGGCGGGGCTGGCGTTGGTTCGTCACGTGACGACCATATCTCGGTTCTCGGGGAGGTAATAGCTGGGCGAGCCTCAGACGGTGATGACGACCTTCCCGCGGGCGCGGCCTTGCTGCATGTACCGGATGGCGTCGGGAGCCTGGCTCAGCGGGTACGTCTTGCCGATGAACGGCGTCACCTGGCCGGATTCGATGAGCTGGGAGAGCACGAGCAGGTCGGCTGCGTTCTCCGAGCACATGACCGCGGCCAGCCGCTGCCGGACGAGCCGCGAGAGCACGAGTGCCCGCAGGCTGCGGTCGACTCCTCCCAGCCACCGGCCGCCGGTCTCGCCGCCGACGATGGCCAGCGTTCCGCGAGGGGTAAGGGCGGCGCGAAGCTGCCGGAGCGGGCAGTTCCCGCCGACATCGATGATCACGTCGTAGCGCTGTGCTCCGTCGGTGATGCCAGCGCGCGTGTAATCGATCACGTGGTCCGCGCCGATGGACCGGACCAGGTCCGTTTTCGCGGTGCTGCACACGCCGGTGACTTCGGCGCCGTAGGCCTTGGCGATCTGCACGGCGAACGTCCCGACGCCGCCTGATGCGCCGGTGACCAGGACCTTCTGCCCGGCTCGCACGTGCCCGTGGTCACGGACAGCCTGGAGGGCGGTCAGGGCTGAGACGGCCACGGCCGCCGCCTGCACGGCGGTGAGGCTCTCCGGCCGGTGCGCGAGCTTTCCCGGCCGGGCGCATGCGTATTCGGCGAAGACGCCCTCGGCGATGCCGAACACCTCGTCGCCGACCTGGAACGACGTCACGTCCTTGCCGACCGCCTCGACGCGGCCCGCGACCTCCCGGCCCCGGACGCGCGTCTTGGGCGCGCGGACCCCGTAACCCGCGAGGCGCACCGCATAGGGCAGGCCGGTCATGAGATACCTCCTTCGAGCACGTGCTCCGGCCCGGCTACGACTTCGGCGGCGAGTACGAGTACGGGCTCGACCTCATCCTCGCCGGCCTCGACCGAGCCCTGCGCACTTCTGATAACGATCGGCCACAGCGATTAAGGTGATGCGGTGAAGGTGCATCGCGGGGCCGTTGATCGCAGCCGGGCCAGCCTCAAGCCTGAGATCCCCGTAGTGGGCGCCTACGGGATCCCGCTGCGCGACGAGATCGAGCTCGAACGAGCACCCTGAGCGGCCAGCCTCCAGCGCGCCCGCCGGATCGTAAGACAACCCACGCTCATGGCTGCTATCGTCCGGCGTAGCTCGCATCGCCACATGCTGGCTGTCACGTGCGTTAACGCACGGCCGGCAGAGGGAGAGGTCAGCTGGTGCGCCGCCGGTACCCCACCGAGAGCCGGTTCGCTATTTCCGGACGCTGGCCTGGCCGCGGACTGCGCAGCTGGGGTGGGGTCGCTGCCGTTGTCATCGCATGCTCGCTGCTTGCCTCATCGGCCCGGACTGTGGCGCCGGCCGCCCTGACGCGAGATGGCGCGGCGGGCTGGCTGCCCTCCGCCGACTCCTCTACGCCCGTGGCGCAACTGGAGGACCAGGCGGCCGCGCTGGCCAAGCAGTACCGCGGTCAGCTGGAGGTGCTCAGCGGGGCGGAAACCGACGCCAAGGCGGCCGCGGGCCGGGCGCAGCGGATGGACCGGCAGCTCGCCGCCGCACACGACCAGATCGCCAGGCTCGCCGCGTCGAGCTATATGGGCAGTGCGCCGGACCAGGCCCTCGCGTTCTTCGCCGGCGGCGACCCGCAGCAGGTGCTCGGCAGGTCCGCGACGATCGAATACCTCGCCCGGCAGAGCGACGCGCGGGAACAGCGTCTGCACCAGCTCACGCTGGCCGCACAGGACGCCGAGCAGGCCGCGCAGGACAAGGTGGCCAGGCTGCGCCAGATGGTCGAGGCGCTGGCGGGCCAGCAGCAGCGGGTCAAGCGCTTGCTGGCCCAGTTCCATCCGGAATCGCCGGTCATCGGGGACAGCATCACGCCCCGCATGCGCGCGGTACGAGATGAGGTCGACCGGAGGTACGGCCCGTTCTCCGCCATCGGCTGCTACCGGTCCGGCAGCGGCGGCGAGCATCCGCTCGGCCGGGCGTGCGACTTCATGCTCAGCACCGGGGGCGTCATGCCGGCCGCGTCCTGGATCCAGAAGGGCTACGACATCGCGGCGTGGGCCCAGGCGAACGCCTCCCGGCTCGGCATCATGTACATCATCTACCGGCAGCGGATCTGGGACGTCCGGATGGCGTCCTCGGGCTGGGTCCCGATGGAGAACCGCGGCAGCATCACCGCGAACCACTTCGACCACGTGCACATCTCGGTGTTCTAGAGCCCGGACGGCACCGGCTCGACGAGGAAACGGGCGGGGGTCTCGGCGAGGAGCACGATCGACTGGCCGGCCAGGATGTGCGCCGCAGCCGGGTCGAAGCCGTGGTCGCCGGCCCGGACCAGGGTCGGCCGCGCCGGGCTGTAGGGCTCATCCCGCCCGGGCATGGCCACCGTGATCGGCAGCCGGGCCTGGCTGGCCAGGTTGGCCGCGCGGTAGGTCCCGGGGGTGATCAGCGTGACCGCGAACAGGTCGCCGGCCGGGAGCTGGCCGCGGCTGTCGAGGACCGTGCGCGATCCGCCGCCGGCGGTGTGGCCGATGACGACGGCGTAGCGCCCGACGCCCAGGCCGACGGCGAAGCCCATGACACCGCCCTCGCGGACGGCATAGGGCCCGGTGATATTTCCCGAACGGTCGGCGCCGGCCGCCAATCCGGCCAGGTCCACGTTGACCTGCGGCACGGCGCCTTCCGGCCGGACGGCGACGGTGAACTGGCCAGCGACGCGGCCGTCGCGCAGGATCGTCACGTCATGGTCGCCTGACTCGCGGAAGACGTGGAACACGGTGCCGCGGACGGCGATGGCACCGGAGTCCAGCGCGGGGTTGGTGAGCAGGGCACGGTTGATGGCGACCTCGCTGCGCAGCTCGTTCATGACACGGCTCCGATGTCGGCGGTGACGACCAGTTCGACGTCGCTGACGGTGGCGGTCAGGTGCTCGAGGGGGACCGTCACCTCGGGCAGCTCGACACCCTTCTCGACGATCTTGGGGAACATCGGGTAGGGGTCGTCCAGCTGGAAGAAGGAGATGCACGTACCGAAGAAGTCGGCCACGAACTGCAGGATGAGGTTGAAGACCCCGAGGCTGACGTTGAACAGGTCGCTGAGCCACTCCGAGATGTCGTCGGGGATGTCGAGCAGCGTGCGGAGCAGGTCCGCGACCGACCCGATGGCGGCCAGGATGATGTCGTGCAGCAGGCCGTGAGGCAGCAGCTTGTCGACCGCGTCGGTGAACGCCTGCTCGAACAGGTCGCCGACCGTGTCGGCGAAGTCGAACAGGTCGAAGTCGATGGTCTGGGGGTCGCAGAAGACCCGCCACTGCGGCTTGGTGTCGTCGATGTCGAGCGCCGTGTGCAGGTCCTGGCAGCGCTGGCCGATCGGGGTGACCCCGGGCTCGAAATGCTGGATGAGCGGGCTGGCGACCAGGCTCAGCTCGTGCTTGACGAACGGCGCCAGGTCGACGGTGATCACCGCGGCCGGGTCGCCGGTGAACAGCGTCACACCGGGCAGGTGGATGGTCCCGGAGGGCAGGTCGACCACGCCGCCGCCGAGCGACAGCCCGGGGATCGCCACCCCCAGCGTGAACTCGAGCTTGTCCCAGCGCGCGTCCAGCTCACGCAGGCGGACGGTGCCGTCGTCGCGCAGTTCGAGGCGGCCGCCCTTCAGGACGAGGCGGCCGTCGTAGCCGGCCATGAAGCTGCCGAAGCTGGCCCGGTCGGCCACATCGAAGCCGAAGTTGGCCACCACGACCTCGAGGGTCTTGGCGCACACCGCCTCCGAGACGGCGATCGTCAGGTCCGCCATGATCAATCCACCTTGAGGTTGAAGAAGACCTTGAGCTGATCGTGGTCGACGGCCGGGTTGTTCGGCACGTCCGCGGACACGGGCGCCGGGACCACGCTGACGTGCTGGCCGATGGAGGTGCTGTTGTTCTGCAGCATCTGGGTGATGTCCAGGACCAGGTTCTGCATGGGCACGATGAGCCGCGGCAGCACGCCGAGCCGGAGCACCACCCGCAGGTAGCACTCGAGCATGCTCTCCAGGTTGGACGACGGGTTCGTCACCAGGTCAACGATCTCCAGGTTGTCCAGCCGCGTCTTGAGAAACTGCCCCGGGACCCCGGCGACCGCACCCCGCTCGAAGTGCCCGACGCCGAACAGGTCCAGGCAGCTGCAGAGCACGTTCGCGCTGGGCACCGGCTGGATGTCCGCGGTGGGCACCGCGACCCCGACCACTCTCGCCGCCACCACGGCTTCCATCTCGGCCGTCAGGTTCTCGACCACACGGTCGTCCGGGCAGGCCAGCCCGAAACAGGCCTGCAGGTGCAGGGCGAACTGCTGGCTGCCGATCGGATCAAGCTCGGGCGGCAGGGTCAGCGTGTTCCCCGGGTACAGGTCGACGCTGACGTTGCTCAGCTGCAGGCACCAGTCGAGCCCGAGCGGCTGCGACGCGCCGAGCACCGGCAGTTGCGGCTCGACGGTGAACAGCGGCCCGCCCCCCGGCGGCGGAGCGATCGGCACGCAGAAGTGCGAGCTCAGGGCCTGGGTGAAGATGAGCGTGGCGTAGTTGAACAGCGACGGGCGCTGCCGCGTGAGGTGGCCGATCGTCGTGTTGATCGCGTGCTCGTGCACGGCGGCGAACAGGTCACTGTGGTCGGTGAACGCCATGGTGCGCCCCTCTCATGGATGCCGGCTGGTGAGCACGACCTGGCCGGACGAGGCGGGGTTGCCGTCCTCCGGCTCGCGGGTGACGGTGATCACGGGGTAGTCGGCCAGGCTGACCGCCGACCACAGCTCGACGGTGCCCGGGCCGCCGCGCATATGGAAGGTGCCGATGGTGACCAGCCCGTGCGGCCCCTTCATCCAGGCCTGGTAGTAGAAGCCCGGCGGGGAGGGCGGCAGCTTCGAGACGTCCAGCTCGACGGCCAGCCCGGAGGGCGTGGCGTGCAGCTTGGCGGTCGCGCTCGCTCCCGGGGCCAGCCGCGTGCCCGCCAGGACGACGTCGGTGGTCGCGGGTCCGCGAGTGACCACGATGCCGATCACCACGGCGGCGGCCGCCAGTAGTGCGACTGCACCTGCCCGGACCGTTCGGCGCGTCTTGATCTGACGGCGGCGGCCGTCCCGGACCGCCGGCGTGGCCCGCTCGCGGTCGATGGTGGCGGTGATCTGGGCGAGCAGGCCGGCGGGCGGCTCGGCCCAGCCGTCCGGGTCGGCCAGCAGGTCGCGCAGCCGCCGGGCGGCGTCGGCCGAAGCCGCGTCGGGGGCATACGGGCCCGGTTCCCGCGCTTCCTGCTCGAGGTACTCGGCGAGCCACGGCTGCGATGTCATGCCGCGACCTCCGCCAGGTGCCCCAGCATCGAGGCCAGCCGCCGGTGCGCCCGGTGCGATCGCGACTTCACCGTGCCGATCGGCATCGCCAGTTGCCGGGCGATCTGGGCGTGGGTGAGGCCGGCGAAGTGCTGGGCCCGGACCACCTCCCGTTCCTCGGCGGGCAGCATGTCCAGGGCGATCCGGATCTGCCAGGCCTCCCAGATGCACTCCATCGACGGGGGCAGCGCGATCGTCGCGTCATCGGCCGGCTCGACCGGCGCCGGCCCGTGGGCGCGGCGGCGGTACAGGTCGATCGCGGCGCGCCGGGCGATCGTGAACAGCCACGGCGCCAGCGGGCGGCCCGGTTCCAGCGTCCCGCAGGCGCGCCAGGCGTTCAGGAACGTGACCTGGACGGCGTCCGCGGCCAGTTCCCGGTCACCGAGAACCCGCAGCGCGATCGTGAACACCGCCCCGGAGTAGCGCTCGTAGACGGCACGGACCCCTTCGGCGCTACCGGTGCGAAAGGCGTCGGCAAGATCATCCTCGTCCACTGGGCCGGCCTTGCCCTAGCCGGCCAGGTGCGGCGGTGTAGTCATGGTTCCCCCGTGTGCGTGGTGCTGGGCCACACGCCCGAATTCGTGGCGCTGTCGCAGGCGAACCTACGCCCGCGGCGAATCCGGGTGCACCGGGCGAATCACTGGGTTTTAGCCGATGGCTTCTCAGAGCCAGGAGTTGAGGATGATCTGGGCGGGGTTTCCCTCGGGGTGTTCGCGCACGCCGTAGAGGGCGCTGGCGCTCACCCACAGGACCAGCCGCCCGAGGTAGGCCGGGTACCGCTCGATCTTGGCGTTGAAGAAGCCGACGGCGGTGCTCTCGGTCCGCAGCAGCTCGTCGGCGTCGTCGAGGTACTGCCGGGTCTGCGCGATCGTCCGTCCGGCGTCGTCGTCGAGCTGCTTGTCCTGGTGGCCGCAGACGATGTGCCGGGGCCGCAGGGCCTCGACCTTGTCGATCGCGTCCCGCCAGGGCCCGAAGCCGCCGACGGCGCTCTGGCCCAGGTACATGTGCACGCCGTTGTAGATCGAATCCCCGGCCACGACCAGCCCGAGATCCGGGACGTGCAGGACGCTGGTGTCGTCGCTGTCGGTGTGGCCGACCTCGACCATCGCCAGGTCGTGTCCCTCGAGCGTGAAGCGGTTGCCCGGGACCGTCACCGCGGTGACCGACGACGGCGGGATCCCGGTGTACACCTTGTCCCACAGCAGCGGCCGCGTCGCCACGCTGCCGTGCATCTGGGCGATCGTGCCCGCGGTCGCGACGACACGCGCCCCGAACCGTTCGGCCAGGAGGCCGGCGGCGAACCAGTGATCGCCGTGGCCGTGGGTGACGAAGATGTCGGTGAGGTTCCGGTCTTTGGCGGCGACCCAGTCGCCCAGCGCAGCCGCCTGATCTTCGGTCATCCCGGGATCGGTCAGCACCGCGTCCCGGCTGCCGTAGATCAGCGTGCTGGCCATCGGAGAGAACCGCTTCGGCTCCCCGTTGGGAAGAAAGCCGTCCTGCGGGGGCGGCTCGTTGACGAACACGTCGTAGCCGAGGTTTGCGGTGGTGCTCATGTCGACCTCCGGGCGTCGTTAGCTGGTCGCTGCCGGACGGTCCTGGTCGGCCAGGGCCCGCGGCAGCTGCCTCCGGGAGCTGACGCCGAGCTTGGTGAACACCTTGCGCAGGTGCCACTCGACCGTCCGGGTGCTGAGGAAGAGCTGGGCACCGATCTCCGCATTCGACTGGCCATCGCGGGCCAGCCGCGCGATGAGCATCTCCTGCGCGGTGAGCTGATCCGGGTTCTCGTCGGTGCGCCTGCGTACCTGCTCGCCCGTTGCGACCAGCTCGCGGCGGGCACGCTCGGCGAACGCCTCCATGCCGATCGCGGTGAGCATGTCGTAGGCGGTGCGCAGGTGCCGGCGCGCGTCGAGGCGACGGCTCTGGCGGCGCAGCCACTCGCCGTACAGCAGGTGGGCGCGGGCCAGATCCGGGCGGAGCTGGGTCCGGCCGAGCCGGTCGACCGCCTCCTGATAGAGACGTTCGGCCGTTTCGCCCTCGCTGAGCAGCGCCCGGCCGCGCGCCTCGATGCCGAGGGCGAGATCGTTTCCGCTGGGCTTCGTCGTCTCTTCAAGCCGCTGGAGCGCGGCGGCCGCCACCTCGGTGTTCCCGGTGCGGGCGGCGGCCTCGACCAGCTCGGGCACCACCAGGATAGAGACGAATACCTGGGCGTCCCGGGTGGCCTCCTCGGCCGCCGCCAGCGCGTCGGCGTAGCGTCCGAGGCCGTTGTGCAGGACCGCGGCCGCCCAGTGCGCCCCGGTCACCGCGCTGCCCTGTCCCCCGGCTTCGGCCGCGGTCAGGGTGCCCTCGATCAGCGGGGCAACCTCCGCCTCGTTGCCGCGCAGCGCGCCGAGAAACATGTCGGCGATCAGCGCGACACAGCTCGCCCCCGTCGCCTCGCAGACCGCATCGCACTCGGCGATCAGGGATACGGCCGCGGCGAAATCACCCCGCCACGCATCGTCGATGGCGAGCGCGACCAGGTCGATCGGCAGCTGTTCGAGCGCACCGACGCTCCGGGCCAGCTGGACCTGCCGGTCCAGGATCGCGCGCTGGCCATCCTCGTCCCACAGCGCGATGGCGGCCCCCTGGGCCATCGGGCCGAACTGGAGCCGGGCATCGGCGGGGATATCCTCGCTGGCAAAGGCGCTCGCCGCCTGCCGCAGCGCCGCGGCTGCGGCGGCCGACCCGTCGGTGACCAGCAGGGCAAAGCCGTCGAGCAGCAGGTCGAGAGGGCGGGCGGGCTGCTCCGGCGGGGGGAGGGCCTGGGCGGCGCGGGAAACCTCCAGCATGTGCCCGGCGCCTGCCAGGGGCCCGGCGAACGAGGCGGCTAGCCACGCGGTCAGGTAGGTGTCGCGGGCCAGGTCCCGGTTGAGCGGCTCGAGCCGCTTGGCCGCCTTCAGCAGCAGCGGAGGAGCGTCGCTGCCCCGGCTCGAGGCGAACGCGACATGACCGCGCAGCAGGTCCGCCCGGGCGCTGGCGAGCTCGTCGAGCGGCCCGGCCTCGGCCACGGCGAGCAGGTGCAGGGCCTTGCCGAACGCGCCCGCCTGCATGCTGGCCTGCGCCGCGGCCAGCGCACGTTCGGCCCGCCGGGCCGGGTCGGCGGTCAGCGCCACCGACTGCTCGCCGAACGCCGCGGCCGCGGCCAGCCCGCCGCGGGCCTGCGCCCGCCCGGCCGAACGCTCCAGCTCCGCGGCCACCTCCTCGTCCGGCCCGGTCACGGCCTGGGCCCGGTGCCACGCCCGCCGGTCCGGATCGGAGATCGGGTCGGTCACATCCGCTAGCGCCGCGTGCATCTGCTGCCGCTCGGAGAACGACGCCGACCGGTAGGCCGCCGAACGCACCAGCGGATGCCAGAATCGCACCTGGCCGGGAAACTCGATCAGTCCCGCGTCCACCGCCGGGGCCGCCGCGTGGACCCCGATGCCCAGCCGCGCGGCCGCCCGCCAGACCAGCGACGCGTCGCCGGACGGATCGACCGCCGCCAGCTGCAACAGCCGCCGGGTCTCGTCGGGCAAGGCCTCCAGCTGGCGGGTGAAGCTGTCCTCGATCCGGTCGGCCAGCGGCCCGCCGCCTGGCCGCGCCGCCGGCAGGCCGAAGCCCCCCGCCAGCTGCGCCGGGGTGAGCCCCCGCGGCAGCTCCAGCAGCGCCAGCGGGTTGCCGTGTGTCTCGGCCACGATCAGGTCCCGGACCCTCGCGTCCAGCGGTCCGGTCAACGCCGAGTCCAGCAGCGCCCGCGCGTCCTCGTCCTCCAGCCCGGCCACGTCCAGTTCGGGCAGCCCGGTCAGCTCAGCGCCCGGTTCACGGGCCGCGAACACCAGGCCGACGGGGTCAGCGGCCAGCCGCCGCGCCGCGAACCCCAGCGCCTGCGCCGAGGCCTGGTCCAGCCACTGCGCGTCGTCGATCAGGCAGATCAGGGGGTACTCCCCGGCTGCCTCCGACAGCAGGCTGAGCACGGCCAGCCCGACCAGGAACCGGTCCGGCGGTGCCCCGGCGGCGACGCCGAGCGCGGTCCAGAGCGCGTCACGCTGCGGTTCCGGCAGCCGTTCGGCACGGTCCAGCATCGGCGCGCACAGCTGATGCAGGCCGGCGAAGGCCAGTTCCATCTCCGACTGCACGCCCGCCGCGCGCTCGACCCGGCACCCTTGGCTGGCGGCCCGGCCGGACAGGTAGTCCAGCAGTGCGGTCTTGCCCACGCCCGGGTCACCCCGTACCACCAGGGCCTGGCTCTCACCGGTCCGGACCCCGTCGACAAGCCGGTCCAGCACGCCGCACTCGGCGTGGCGGTCCGTCAGCGGAGTCGCGCGGCCTCGCCGTCCCGTATCCGCCGTCATCGGCCGGCCGCCACGAGCACCTCAGGTGCCACCTGGCGGCTACCGCTCACGACCACTCCTC
>Ga0081540_1000697_pt1 | contig 31315 bp, 36 predicted proteins | sample TabmetS2T1R1_FD_71024 | JGI IMG/M metagenome (GOLD analysis project Ga0081540, IMG submission 71024) | Tabebuia heterophylla rhizosphere microbial communities from the University of Puerto Rico - S2T1R1 | ecosystem: Host-associated > Plants > Roots > Rhizosphere ...
TCCTTGATCAGCGGCCGCTGCGCCTCGGGGGTGAGGAACGGCTCGCCGCGCTCGACCGCGCGGATCGCCGCCAGCAGGTCGGTATCCGCCTGCGCCTTCAGCACGTAGCCCGACGCCCCCGCTTTCAGCGCCTCGAACAGGTAGCGCTCGTCGTCGTGCATCGAGAGGATCAGGACCGAGACTTCGGGCGCCTGGCGCTTGATCTCGCGGGTCGCCTGCAGCCCGGTCAGGTTCGGCATTTTGACGTCGAGGATCGCCAGGTCGGGCCGCTCCCGCACCGCCAGGTCGCGGGCCTCGGCGCCGTCGCCGGCCTCGGCGACGACCTCGATGTCCGGCTGGCGCTCGAGCAGCAGCCGGATCCCGGAGCGGACGATGCCGTGGTCGTCGGCGATCAGGACTCTCATGCGCTCGATTCTCCCGGGACGGTGAGGCGGACGGTGGTGCCGGCGCCGGGCCGCGACTCGATCGTCAGCTCGCCGCCGATCAGCAGCGCCCGCTCGCGCATGCCGCCGATTCCGAGCCCGCGCTCGGACTCCTCGAAGGCGAAGCCGCGGCCGTCGTCGGCGACCTCGAGGGCGACGCCGCCGTCCTCGCGGCGGCGCAGCGCGACCGCGACGCGATCGGCTTCGGAGTGGCGACCGGCGTTCGAGAGCGCCTCCTGGGCGACCCGGTAGACGACCAGCTGGGAGTCGTCGCCGAGGTCGGAGAAATCGCCCTCTGCGCCGAACTCCGCCTCGATCTCGCCGTGCCCGAGCTGCTCGACCTGGCCGGCGACGGCGGCGGCGAGGCCGAGGTCGTCGAGCGCCGTCGGCCGCAGCTGGCGGGCGAGCGAGAGCAGCTCCCGCATCGCCTGGTTGGCGAGCGCTTTCGTCTCCGCCAGCTCCGGCTCGAGCTCCGGCGGAGCCGCCTCGCGCACGGCCTCCAGGCGCAGCAGCAGCCCGGTCAGCGACTGGTTGACCTCGTCGTGGAGGTCGCGGGCGACCCGGGCCCGCTCCTCCTCCTGCGCCGCCAGCGCCGCCGAGCCGGCGCGCCGGCGCTCGGCTTCCAGCCGCCGCAGCATCCGCAGGAAGGCGAGCTCGATCCGCTCGACCTCCGCGGTCTCGCCGACGCCGTCGATCGAGGGCGGCAGCGGCCCCGGCCGGCTGAGGTCGACCTTCTCCATCTCCTCGACCAGGTTCTCGAGCGGCTGGAAGCGGCGCCGCTGTCGCCGCAGCTCGAGCGCCAGCGCGATCACCGCGAGGGCGAGGACGACGATCACCACCGTGGCCATCGCCCAAGCCTAGGGCCGGCGCGTCGCTATTCGGTTTCTTCTTCGGCCGGTTCCGCGGGGGCCAGGTTGAGGCCGCCCTTGACGTGCGGTTCCAGCTCCTGCCCGATGCTGCTGACCAGCTGTTCGAATTCGCCCGGGCAGGTCGCCAGGCGTTCTTCCGGCAGCGCTTCGAGTTCGGCGACTTCTTCGAAGGACTGTTCGCTGGAGCCGGCGACCCAGCAGAGGATGTCGAAGGCGCGCTGCAGGTCGAGCGAGTGGTTGTCGGCGTAGTCGGCGATCGCCGGCGGTTCCTGGCGGCCGGAGAAGTCGGCCCAGAAGGCCGCCGCCGCGGCCGCGTAGCCGGCGCCTTCGGTCGCTTTCAGCAACAGCACGGTGGCGATCGAGTCCGCCGCGTCCTCTTCTTTGCCGAGCACCGGTAGTTCGTAGTTGGCGATCAGCGCGTGGCCGAACTCGTGCTCGAGGATGAAGCTGTTGACCGCGCCGACCCGTTCGCCGAGCTCTTCTTCGCTCGCTTCCGGGTTGCCTTCGGCGAGGACCTGGAAGATCAGCGCCGCGAACCCGTAGGGGAGGGTGATCGAGTTGTCTTCGGGGCTGTAGAAGGGGCCGCCGCCGATCCCGTTGACGCCCTTGACGGTCAGCGGGTTGGGGAGCTGGAAGGTCTCGGCGAGGGTTTCCGCAAGCAGCTCGGTTTCGCTCGCTTTCAGCAGTTCGTAGCCGAGTTCGTCTTCTTCGCTGGCGGGTTCCTGCCAGCGGACCTCGACTGCGCCGGTCGGGGGCGCGGCCGCGGCCTTGGTTTCGTCGGAGGACGAGGAATCCGAGGAGCCGCCGCAGCCAGCGACGATCAGGGCCGCGAGAAGGACGAGAAAGGGCGCTATGCAGGCTTTTCGGGCGAACGAGGACACTGTATGAATCGTAATTTCGGCAGGGGACGCCGCCGGGCTTAACAACGGTCGTCTAGTGGCTGTCCCGGTTCCGTTCGGGGGGTGGCCCCTATGGCCAATTCGCACCGGTCTCTCCATACTTCGTCACCCACCAGAACCAGGAGCGACACGCATGAGCACCACCAAGCAATCGACCTTCGGCGCCACGATCCGCACCACGATCCTGCTGGCGGGCCTCTCCGGCCTGCTGGTCTTGATCGGTGCCCTGATCGGCGGCCCCTCGACGGCCGCGCTGTTCCTCGGAATCGCGTTGCTGATCAACCTCGGCTCGTACTTCTTCAGCGACAAATTGGCGCTGGCGATGAGCCGGGCGCAGCCGATCGAGGAGTCCGAGAACCCGCGCCTCTACCAAATCGTCCGCGAACTGACGACCCGTGCCGGGCTGCCGATGCCCCGCCTCTACATGATTCCCCAGGACCAGCCGAACGCCTTCGCGACGGGCCGCAGCCCGAAGCACTCGGCGGTCGCTGTCACCCGCGGGATCACCAAACTGCTCTCCGAGGACGAGCTGCGCGGCGTCCTCGCCCACGAGCTCACCCACATCCGCAACCGCGACATCCTGATCCAGTCCGTCGCCTCGGCGATCGGCGCCGCGATCACCTACCTCGCCTACATGCTGATGTGGTTCGGCAACGACGACGAGTCGCCGCTCAGCCTCGTCGCCTCGCTGGCGATGGTCCTGCTGGCCCCGATCGCGGCGACGATCATCCAGCTTGCGATCTCGCGCCAGCGCGAGTACGCGGCCGACGCCGGCGGCGCCGAAATCTGCGGTAACCCCGAGTCACTCGCGAGCGCGCTGCTGCGGCTCGAGCAGGGCGCCGAAGCGATGCCGATGCAGGTCAACCAGGCGGCCGAGCCCCTCTACATCGTGCGCCCGTTCAAGGGCAAGGGGATCGCCGGCCTGTTCTCGACCCACCCCCCGATCGAGGAGCGGGTCAAGCGCCTGCGCCAGATGCGTCCCTCCCTGTAGCCAGGAGTTTCCTCGTCCACCTGCCATCGCGGCGAAGTCCTCCAACCGGCTTCGCCGCGGTGGCGGTCTTCTTCAGCCGCCGTTGACGGATCCGTCGCGTTGACCGGACTCGAAGACGAGCGTCGCGGTGGCGACGTTGATGCCCTTCTCGCCGTGCTCGATCAGCCGCGCCGCCGAGCGCGCCTCGATCTCGGTCAGCTCGGCGAGGTGCCGCAGGGCGGATTCGTCGGCTTCCCTGAACCCCTGTTCGTCGACCACGATCGGCTTGCGCAGCAGGGCCCGGTGCGGGCGGCGATCGAAGATCCCGGCCCGGATCGAGGCGACCAGCTCGCCGACGATCCGGCGGGCGATCGAGACGCTCGCCATTTCCCGGGCCAGGCGGGGAAAGCGCTCCCACGCTTCGGCGTCGAGCACCGGGCGGACCGTCGCCTTGTAGAAGTGCATCGTGCCGCCGTGCTTGGAGTCGGTGCCGACGAGCTTGATGAAGTTGGACTTATTGAGGGTGCGCACCTGTTCATAGACGCGGTGGAAGTCTTCGTCTAAGAGCTCGGCGAGTTCGCGTGGGCTTGCGTCGCGGTCGCTGAGAACCATCATGATCCGGTAGCGCAGGGGGTGGGACAGAGCCTTGAACAGGGCTGCGTTGGTCACCGCGGGAGCCTGCTCAAGGAGGGGCGGGGTGGTAGCCATTGAACATGTCCGATCACTCAGGGGATGTTGAAGCAGGAGCCTAGCGGCGACGTCCGCCGCCTGCATCGTCTGCTGGTAGTGGTGAGGGAAAACCCTAACCATGTCCAAAACGGCTTCGAGAGAGGCTGGCCGCCTGTTCTATGCGGCGCGGCCGATGTAGATGATCTTGTGGTCGCGCCGTTCGTCGGGCGGGTCGACGAGCACCACCTGCCCGTCCTCCTCGGTCTGGCCCAAGGCGACGAGGTACTCGATACCGGCGGCAGTCATCGCTTCCTTGACCTGCTCCGGCGTGTAGTGGCGCTCGCGGTGCACGTGGGTCTCGACCCCGGTCCCGGAGATCCGCGCTTCGAAGGTGCCGCCGGGCTCGATCCCGTCGCTGAGCCCCTGCCAGGTCCACTCGCCGACGCTCATCAACTCGGAGTTCCCGCTGGCGAAGCTGGTCTGGAAGAGGCCGAGGCTGTTGGAATCGAAGAGGACCATGCCGTCGGCGCTCAGGTTGGCGCGCATCCCGCGCAGCGCCCGCTCGAGGTCGCCGTCGCCGGTCAGGTAATTGACGACGTCGTTGAGCGCCCAGGCCAGCTCGAATTCGCCGTAGACGGGGAGCTCCGTGGCGTCGGCGGCGTCGAGCCCGACCGCGTCGCCGAATTTGCGCTGCGCTTCGGCCAGCATCGCGGTCGAGACGTCGCAGCCCTGGATCTGCCAGCCGCGCCGCAGCATCGGCTCGAAGGCGCGGCCGGTCCCGCAGCCGACATCGAGCAGCCGTCCCTGCTTCAGCCCCCGCTTCTCCAGCTCCGGCAGCAGCGCGCCGAACCACATCTCGTAGTCGTTGCGGTAGTTGAAGTCGTCGTAGATCGAGGCGAACGCCTGGTAGGCCGCCTTGGCCGTGTTCTCCGTCATTTCCCTCCCTTTCCCTGGACTTACCGGAGCGTAGGCTTTCTCGTCTGAGTCGCCATTTCAAGCGGCGCTATACTTTTTGAAGTAAAAGCTGATCCGATTTCAGGAGATTTAGTCGATGCCCGGTACTGAGACGCCCCAGGTTGCGATCGAAGAGATCCAGCCGTTCGAGGCCGCCGAGGAGATCAACGGCGGTGACGTCGTCCTGATCGACACCCGCGAGCCGCACGAGTACGAGGAGGCTCATCTCGAGGGCGGCAAGCTGGTCCCGCCGGGGCTGCTCGGCGACGAGATCGAGGCCGCGGCGCCGAGCAAAACGGCGCGCACGATCCTCTACTGCCGCTCCGGCAACCGCTCGGCGATCGCCGCCGCGCAGATGCAGGCGCTGGGTTACGACAACGTCGCCTCGATGGCCGGCGGCATCGTCCTCTGGCAGGAACAGGGGCTGCCGGTGGTCGCCGCCCATGGCATGACCGCCGAGCAGCGCGAGCGCTACTCGCGCCACACCCTGCTCCCCGAGGTCGGCGTCGACGGGCAGATCAAGCTGCTGAACGCGAAGGTCCTGCTGCTCGGCGCCGGCGGCCTCGGTGCGCCGACGGCGCTCTACCTGGCGGCCGCCGGGGTCGGCACGATCGGCCTCGTCGACGACGACGTCGTCGACGCCTCCAACCTGCAGCGCCAGGTGATCCACAACACCGAGCGGATCGGGATGCCGAAGACCACCTCGGCGCGGATCTTCATCGAGCAGCTGAACCCCGACGTCAACGTCGTCGAGCACAACGGCCGCCTCGACGCGAGCAACATCCTCGACGTGATGAAGGACTACGACATCGTCGTCGACGGCGCCGACAACTTCCCCACCCGCTACCTGCTGAACGACGCCTCGGTGCGGCTGCGCGTGCCGGTCGTCTCGGCTTCGATCCTCGGCTTCGACGGGCAGATCTCGACCTTCGTGCCCTTCGAAGGTCCCTGCTACCGCTGCCTCTACCCGACGCCGCCGCCGGCCGAGCTGGCGCCGAGCTGCTCCGCCAACGGAGTGCTCGGGGTGATGGCGGGGACGATGGGCACCCTGCAGGCCAACGAGGTGATCAAGCTGGTGCTCGGCGCCGGTGAGCCGCTGGTCGGCCGCTTGCTGCTCTACGACGCCCTCGGCACTACCTTCATCGAGCTCAAGGTGCGCCGCGACCCCGACTGCCCGATCTGCGGCGAGCACGCCGAGGAGGTCCCCGAGTCGGAGATGGGCCAGTTCCCCGACTACGACGCTTTTTGCGCGGGCGCCGGCGGCGACCGCTAAGCGGCTTAGTAGGATTCCGCGCCTCATGGCCACCGTTCGCATCCCGCCGGTCCTGCGCCCGAAAACGGGGGGGCAGTCCGAGGTCGAGGCCGCCGGCGCTGACGTCGGCGAGGTACTGCGGGCGCTGACCGAGGCCCACCCCGACACCTCGACGCAGCTCTTCGGCGAGGACGGGGAGCTGAACCGCTACGTCAACGTCTACCTCAACGACGAGGACGTGCGGGTACTGGACGGGCTCGAGACGGCCGTCAAGGACGGCGACTCCGTGGTGATCCTGCCCGCCATGGCGGGCGGCGCGGTCTAAGCGCTCAGCGCTCCAGCACCAGGCCGAGGAATTTCTTCGTCCGCTCCTCGCGGGGGTTGTCGAGGACGTCGGCGGGCCTGCCCTGCTCGACGATCACGCCGCCGTCCATGAACACGACCTGGTCGCCGACCTCCTTGGCGAAGCCCATCTCGTGGGTGACGACGAGCATCGTCATCCCTTCCGAGGCGAGCTCCCGCATCGTGTCGAGGACCTCCTTGACGAGCTCGGGGTCGAGCGCCGAGGTGACCTCGTCGAACAGCATCACGTGCGGCTCCATCGCCAGCGCCCGGGCGATCGCGACCCGCTGCTGCTGGCCGCCGGAGAGCCGTTCGGGGTACTGGTTCAGTTTGTCGCCGAGGCCTACGCGTTCGAGCAGCGCCGTCGCTTTCTCGCGCGCCTCCGTCTTGGAGCGGCCGAGGACCTTTTCCGGCGCCATCGTCACGTTCTCCATCACGCTCTTGTGGGGGAAGAGGTTGAACTGCTGGAACACCATCCCGACCCGCTGGCGGACGAAGTCGAGGTTCCAGCTCTGCTCGCCGGTCCCCGAGCCGGGGCCTTTGCAGATGTCCTTGCCCTCGAGAAAGATCTCGCCCTCCTCCGGCGGCTCGAGAAGGTTGACGCAGCGCAGCAGCGTGCTCTTGCCGGAGCCGCTCGGGCCGAGGATGCAGACGACCTCGCCTCTCTGGACGTCGAGATCGACGCCTTTCAGAACCTCGAGGGCGCCGAAGCGCTTGTGAACCCCCTGCAGACGGAGCATCGGCTCGGCCATCGGCTAGGCGACCTCGATGTGGGAGCCGCGGGCGATCTTGGCCTGATTGCGTTTGATCAGGTAGTCGACCAGGCGCGCCAGCGGCAAGGTGATGACGAGGAACATTGCTCCGGCCAGGATGATCGCCGAGCTGTTGAAGCTTTCGGCCAGCACTTCACGCCCGACGAGAACCGACTCACCGAGGGCGATCACCCCGACGAGCGACGTGTCCTTGAGCAGCGAGATCAATTCGTTCAGCATCGGTGCAGGGATTTTCGTGATCGCCTGCGGAACGATGACATGGCGCATCGCCTGCATGTGGCTCATCCCGAGTGACCGTGCAGCTTCCATCTGACCGCCGGGAATCGCTTCGATTCCTGCCCGGTACACCTCGGCCATATAGGCCCCGTAGACCAACGTCAGGGCGAGGACGCCATACCAGTACGGGTCCGGCTGTCCGAACCAATGCGGGATCCGAATGTCTTTCGGGATGAACTGCAGGAACGGGATTCCTCCCGAGATCAGCAAGATGACGATGAGGACGGGGATGGCGCGGAACACGTCGATGTAGGCGATCGTCAGGCCGCGGACCGGCAGGAACTTCCGGCCCGGCAGCTGCCGGAGCAGTGCGAGTGCCAGGCCCCAGGCGAGGACGAGCAGGGCGGCGACGACGAAGACGAGGAGGTTCTTGAAGAACCCGTCGAGGATTTCGCTGAAGTGCGCTCCCATGACGTGGAAGTCGAAGTACTGGTGGAAGAATTCGCTCATCGCCCGCTCCTCGTAGTTCCCGGGTGCCGGTAAAGATGAAGGGGCGCCATCACTGGCGCCCCTTTGTCATACCCTCGGTACCGCGCTGTCATTCGGTCTGTTAGCCGACGATCTCTTTCGGCGGTTCGTGGCTGAACCACTTTTTGTAGATCGTCGTGTAGGTGCCGTCGTCGATCACTTCTTTCAGGCCTTTGTTGATTTCGGCCAGGAGTTTGGTGTTGTCCTTTGCCAGGGCGATCCCATACGCTTCTTCAGTCGGGACGTTTTCGGCGATTTCGACGCCACCGGACTTTTCGACCGCGTTTTCGGCGACCGGCGAGTCGATGATCACCGCTTCGACCGTGCCGCTCTTCAGAGCGTTGACCGCATCCGGCCCTTCGGGGAAGGCCCGGAGTTCCGAGGCATTGGCTTTTTCCTTGCCGAGGGCCAGGCCGGTCGTCCCCTGCTGGGCGCCGACGGTCTTGCCGGCGAGGTCGGCGAGCCCGGTGATGTCGCTGCCTTCCTGAACCAGGATCGCCTGTTCGGAGAGGTAATAGGGATCTGAGAAGGCGACTTCTTTTTCGCGTTCGGCCGTGATCGTCGCCGCCGATGCAACCGCTTCGAACTTGCCCTGCGCGACGTCGCGGAAGATGGTTTCGAACGAAGTGTCCTGGAATTCGGGGGTCCGCCCGATCTTTTCCCCGATCGCTTCCATCAGTTCGATGTCGAAGCCGGTGTAGTTCCCGGGTTTTCCTTCCTCGAACGGGGGATAGGGGATGTCGGAGCCGACGGTCAGCGGTTCGCCGCCACCGCCGGCTGCTTCGGCGCCGGCACCGGTTTCGCCGCCGCCCGTGGTGCTGTCGCTGCCACCGCACCCTGCCACCGCGAGCGCCGCGACTGCGACGAGGAGGACCGCGAAGAGCGCGGTCAGCCGGGTCTTGCTCATTTGGTATTGCCTCCGTTCCAAATGTTGAGGGACGGGGCGAAGATACACATCCCGTTCACGCGCGGCTATATCCAGCGAGCTGAAAATGCTCGCTACACTTTCTGAAGTAACGGGGCGGACGCAATGGCGGATCAACTTCTCAACAGACCCTGTGGGGGCCGGTTCGGCAACGTCGTCGAGTCGATCGGCAACACGCCGCTGGTCGAGCTGCCGCGGCTCTCGCCAAAGCCCGAGGTGCGGATCTACGCCAAGCTCGAGGGCCACAACCCGACCGGGTCGGTCAAGGACCGGGTCGCCAAATCGATGATCGAGGCGGCCGAGGCCGAGGGGGCGATCGAGCCGGGGCAGACGATCCTCGAACCGACCTCCGGCAACACCGGCATCGCCCTGGCGATGATCTGCCGGCGCAAGGGCTACCCGCTGAAGGTCGTGATGCCGGACAACGTGACCGAGGAGCGGACGCAGCTGCTGCAGATGTATGGGGCGGAGATCGTCTACTCGGAGGGCGCCAAGGGCTCCAACGGCGCCGTCGAGGTGGCGCTGGAGCTGGCCGAGCAGCCCGGCTTCTACATGCCTTACCAGTACGGCAATGAGAACAATCCGCTCGCCCACTACAACGGCACCGCGGTCGAGATCCTCGAAGAGCTAGACACCGTCACCGCCTTCGTCGGCGGCCTCGGCACCGGCGGCACCCTGATGGGCAATGGCCGTCGCCTCAAGGAGGCCAACCCCGAGACGTTGATCGTGGCTGCCGAGCCTATGCAGGGAGAGCTGGTCGACGGTCTGCGCTCGCTCGACGACGGCTTCATCCCGCCGATCATCGACATCTCGCTGCTCGACCGCAAAGTCATGGTCTCCAACCGCGACGCGATCGTCTGGACGAAGAAGCTGCTCGAGGAGGAGGGGGTCTTCGCCGGCGTCTCGGCCGGCGCGATCGCCCGCATCGCGGCCCGCATCGCCGGTGAGCTCGACGGCGGCAACGTCGTCTTCCTGATCCCCGACGACGGCTGGAAGTACCTCTCCTCCGGCGTCTACACGAAGCCGATCGAGGAGATCGAAAACCTCGACTCCACCGTCTGGTGGTAGTCGCCTCGCCCCTTGCCGCCGCCCCGCCGCCAGGCTGACTCGCTGACGCCGCCGCGGCGCGCCGCAACTCTCCGACCATGGGGTGTTTGAGGGGCGGGTCAAGCGGCCGAAGGGGGAGAGCGGATGCGGGCAAAGGCGGCGGTCGCCGCGCTGGTGGCGGTGAGCGTGCTGGGAGCGTCGTGGGTCGTCCCGGTTGCGACCGGGACGGGGTTGCCCGGAGCGGATCGCTCGTTCGGCGACGACGGGATCGTCGACCTCAGCCGCGACCTGCCCGGCCCCGCCCCCGCCTATCCCGACGAAATGGCGGTCGCCCCCGACGGTGAGATCTACGTCCTCGACAGCGAAATCTCCTGCCGCGCCAACGCGTGCGTCAGGACCTACTACCTGACGCGCTTTTCCCCCAAAGGCAGCCGGGACCACTCGTACGCGGGCTCGGGCGCGAAGCGGCTGCTCAGCCTCCAGTACGGGAGCAGCTTTCTGGCGGTCGATTCTCGCGGTCGGCCGACGATCCTCTTCGTCGAAGAAGCTGGCATGACGCTGGTTCGCCTGACTCCGGGGGGAAGCCGGGACCCGAGCTTCGGGGACCGTGGGTTGGCAAAGCTCCCCTGCCCCTGCGATGAGATATCCGGCTTCTCGGTCGATCCCAGGGGCGGGATCAGGATCGTCCGTTCGGAAGCCAGAAAGGTCCACCGCTCGGCCGGATCGAAGGCTCGACACGCGGGATTCACCGAGGTGAAGGCTCTGCTGCCAAGCGGCGCGCTCGACCGGAGCTTCGGCAGGGGCGGGACGGCCTCGATGCTGCTCGACGGCGGCAACTACGCGACGACGGTTCAGGGCACCGCGGGGGGCGGGGTCGTTTTCGTCGATGCGCGATGGGCCGGGGGCGGAACTCCGTACGTCGGCCGGATCAGTGGCAGCGGACTCGCCGACACCGGATTTGCGAAGCGGGCCACTCGCTCGTTGGCGAAGCTGTCGCGGTTGCGAACCGTCCGCTACGGCGGCCCCTCGGTCCACTCGATCATCCCTCGTCCCGGCGGTGGCTTCGATTTCGTCGGAACCTTCGAACACCACGGATTCGTGGTCAGGGTCGATGCCGACGGCAGCGCCGTGAAGTCCTTCGCGGACAAAGGCCTCAAGGTGCTGAAGGCGACGATCGCAACTGCGATCGGCGATCGGGCCGGGCGCACCTTCGCGGTAGGCGTCGAACACCTGCGCGGCTTTCACTACGAGCGGGTGGGGCAATGGCTCGACGGCCGATACAGGCCGCTCGCGGGCTTTTCGATCGACGCGGAGCTGGCGACCGGAGAAGAAGGGCTCTCGCTGGTCCTGCAACCCGGTGGGAGGCCGCTCGCTTTCGACGACGGCTCCCAAGTGTGTCGGGGGTACTGTCCGGCGCAGCCGCGAATGGCCCGCTTCCTGAAGCCGCCCGCTGATCGATGACCTCGACGTGCGCCCGGATCGCGGTCCTCGCGGTCTGCTTGTGCGCCGGCAACGCCGAGGGTGCACACGCCGCGGAGCCCGCCGGGTTCTTCGGTGTCGTGCCGCAGGCAACTCCGTCCTCCGCGGAGCTGGCGCGACTGCAGGGTGTGGTCGGGACGCTGCGGATCCCGATCTACTGGTCCGAATGCGAGCCGGCGCCGGGCGAGTTCGACTTCGCCGCCCTCGATGCGCTGGTCGGGGCTGCCGCCGACCACGGGATCCGGGTGCAGCCCTTCGTCTTCGGCACGCCTTCCTGGCTCGCCGCCGAGCAGGCACGACCGCCCCTCGCTCCCCGGGCACGGGCCGCCTGGGGCGATTTCCTGGAAGTGCTCGTGAAGCGATACGGGCGCGGCGGCGAGTTCTGGCGGGGGCGCTCGCGGCGGCAGCCGATCAGGCTCTGGCAGGTCTGGAACGAGCCCAACTTCGTGGTCTTTTGGCGCCCTTGGCCGCGGCCGCGGGCCTACGCGCGTCTCCTGCACATCTCGGCGCGCGCGCTCCGGCGCGCCGACCCGCGGGCGCGGATCGCCCTCGCCGGCGTCGCCCCGGTCAACAGCGGCATCAGGACCTGGGTCTTCCTGCGGCGACTGTTCAGGGTGCCCGGGGTAGGCCGCGACTTCGACATCGCCGCGATTCATCCCTATGCGACGAACCTGCCCCAGCTCGACTACCAGCTGCGTCAGGCGCGGCGGGAGATGGCAGGCGCCGGGCTCGGGGGCCGGCCGTTGCTCGTTGGCGAGCTGGGTGTTGCCTCCAGGGGCGATTTCCCGTCGGCTTTCGTCCTCGGGCTGGGCGGCCAGGCCGAATTCCTGCGTATGGCCTACGGACGGTTGTTGGAAATGCGTCGAAGCTGGCGCATCGTCGGCGTCGACTGGTTCGCCCTCCGGGACGCCGCCGAACCCGACCCGAACTGCTCGTTTTGCCAGGGGGCCGGGCTGCTCGACCTCGCGGAACGACCGAAGCCGGCGTGGTGGGCGCTGCGGCAGACGGTGGAAAGCAACGGCGTCCGCTAGCCTCGCGGCGTGAGGATTGCCCAGGGGCTGATCGACGAGATGGTCGCGCACGCGCGCGAGGACCTGCCGAACGAGTGCTGCGGGATGGTAGGCGGCCGCGACGGAGAAGCCACTGAGGTCCTTCGTGGAATCAACGTCGCCGAGAGTCCGCTGCGGTACGAAATGACTGGGCAGGAGATGTACGACATGGTCTCGTCGATCGAGGGAAAGGGCTTGGATTTGCTGGCGATTTACCATTCCCACACGAAAACCGCTGCATATCCCTCGCAGACCGATGTGAACCAGGCGCAAAACTGGCCCGAACAGCTTTACGTGATCGTCTCGCTCGCCGACAATGAAGCACCCGACGTCAAAGCCTTTCTGCTCGAGGACCTGAAGATCGCCGATGTCACGCTCGACGTCCACTAGCCACAAGCGCGGCTCCCACAGCCGCGGTGCCCACGGCGGGGGTGGTGGCGACTCCCACGACGGTGGCGGGGGAGGCGGCGGCGGTGGCGGCGGCAAGCTGGTCAAAGTCGCCTTCGCCCGCAACCAGGCGGAAGCGGAAATGCTGCAGGGCCTGCTCTCGGAGGCGGGAATCCCGAGCGTCCTCAAGCGCAGCGGCGGTTTCGACAACCCCGACTTCCTCGCCGCCGGCCCGCACGACGTGATGGTCAACAAGGAGGCCGCGCCGCGGGCCCGCGAAGTCCTCGCCGAGACGATGGTCGAGAGCGAGGGCGAAGAGCGGTCCGAGCTGTCCGAGCAGGCGCGGCTGGAGCGCGGCGAAACCGGTGTCACCACGCCGGGCCGTTTGGCGCTCTACGTCGGCGTCGCCTTCGTCGCCGCCGTGCTGATCGTCTGGGTCCTCTACGAAATCAGCTGACGAAGAGGGATCGTGGCCGGGGGGCCGGAGTCGCACGAGTTGGTCGAGGTTGCGTTCGTCCAGAACGGCGTCGAGGCGTCGATGATCCAGGGCCTGCTCGAGACGGCCGGGATCCCGAGCATTCAGGAGGGGGTCGGGATCGAGGGAACCAGGATCGGCGTCGGCTGGTCGCCGAACGCCCCGCAGCGGGTGATGGTGAACGCAAACCGAGCCGACGAGGCCCGGACCCTGGTCGAGCGCACGCTGGCAGAAAACGAAATCGAAGCGATCAGCAGCGCCGGCACGGAAGCCCTCGAAGAGCAGATCGCCAGCGGTCGGGCGCGTGACTACAGCCTGATCGGCGGCTACGGGCGAGCGCTCCTCATTTCGATCGGCGTTCTTGGGCTCGCCTTCGGGGCGTTTCTGCTGTTGCGGAGCCTTTGATCAGGGGTCCCGGCGAACGCTTGAACGCCAGTCGCGGACGTGGAGCACGGCAGCCGAAACCCTTGCAACATTGACCACGCCAGAGCGGCGTCGATGTTGCAAGCGCGGCACAGCCTGAGTCGCGGAGCTCGGCGAGACCTTCTCTAGGTTGCGTCAGGCGACGCCGACGGGGCGGACCATCGAGCGCAGGTAGTCGCGCCAGGCGTCCTCGATGTCGCGGAAGCGGGCGTCGAAGGCGTCTTCGAGGGTGACGGGGGGGCCGCCGGGGAGGAGGCGGTCGACTAGGCGCTCGCAGGCCTCTGGCCCGCGCTCGTTCTCGAGCAGGTCGAAGATCGTGCCGCCGAGGATGACGGCGTCGCGGCGGGAGGGCGGGAAGGAGGGCCGGGCGCTTTCGCGCAGGCGGCGGATCACCGCCGGGCGGTAGAGGCCGACCTGGCGGGCGAAGTACTGGGCGCCGCCTTCGACCAGCCAGGCCCAGCGCAGGTAGCGGCCGAAGCGGCGCGGCGTCCAGGAGGGGGGCAGGGCGGAGTTGTTGGCGGCGACGACGAGCTGGGCGTAGAGCCGCTCGGCGGTGCCGCGCAGGGCCTCCAGCGAGTCGTCGCCGCCGGCCCGTTTTTCGAGGTAGGGGTCGTTGAGGACGTGGAGCTCGGTCGCCATCGCCCAGCCGGCGAGGTAGCGGCGGCCGGCCGGCGCCGCCGACCAGCGGGCGGCGGGCAGGAACGGGTGGGCCGCGGTCAGCCAGACCGGGTTGGTGTGGACGACGACGGTGACGTCGCCGGGCACGACCTCGAAGCGGTCTTCGAGCTTCAGCCGCAGGTTCTCCATCCGGTCCAGCGTCCGCTCCGCGAACGCCGAGTCCTCACTGTCATGGCGAGCCGTGAACGACAGCGACTCCGTCTCGATCCAGGACATCGAGGCGAGACTAGCGAGCGTCGAGGGCGGCTAGACCAGTGCCGGCTCGGCGTCGCCGCACAGCGCGTGGATCTCTTCGCGAGCCCGGTCGAACTCTTCGTCGGCCATCACCGGGGTGCCCTCGAAGGGCAGTTCGCGGTCGATCTCGACCCAGGAGCGGCAGCCGTGGTACTCGTCGCGGACCCGGACGGTGACCGGGCGCGGGATCCGGTGGACCCGCAGCAGCAGGATGTGGAGCGGGTGGCGGCGCTTCCAGTTGAGCCGCTTCTCGGCGTAGTCGGGGGTCCAGATGTAATACGGCGAGAGGCCGTCGAGCGTGCGGCGATCGTGGATCGTGACGTGGTCGGTGACCTCGGCCCAGGCGCGCAGGCGCACGCGGTCGGGCTGGGGGATGCCGCCGTCCTGGAGCAGCGCCTTGGGCGGCGGCTCCTCGTCGGGCCAGACGCCCTCCTCGAGCGCGCGGCGCAGCTCCGGGTGATGCGATTCCCGGACCAGGTCGTTGCGCTGGTGGTCGAAGGTCGGATAGAGGAAGAAGCGCTCGTGCTCGAGCTCGAAGTGCTTGTTCTCCTCGCGGATGCCGCCCTTGCGCAGCGTCAGCAGCTGCTCGCCCTCAGATAGAGCGCGGACGGTTACTGCCCATTCCTTGAGAGCGATCGGCATGTCGAAGTGAATCCCTACTAGGTGGTGTCTACACGAGGGGCTGGGGGGTGAACCTGGCCGCGAAGTGGCGTTCCGCCCGCTCGGAGCGTGCATTCTAGAGGAGGCAAACGGAATTACCAAATAAATTGTCCTTAACTTATTCCCGCACCGCCCGGGGTTTCGAGCCGCAGGCGGTCGCCGGGAGCGAGTTCGCCGTCGGCCTTGCTGGGCAGCTCTCGATCGTTGAGGAGGTTTCTCCCCAGGGCGCCGTTTTCGGCTCCACCAAGGGCTTTCGGCGCGTGGCGCCGGCGCTCGGTGATGAGCGTGAAGCGCATCGGCGCCAGCGCTTCGATCTCGCGGACCAGCCCGTCGCCTCCGCGGTGGGTGCCCGCGCCGCCGCTCCCGGACCGTAGTGAGAGGTTCGTCACACGAAGGGGGAACTCGGTCTCCAGCGCCTCGACGGGAGTGTTCAGGGTGTTCGACATCGCGACGTGGATCGCGCTCGGGCCGTCGCCCTCGGGGCAGGCGCCCTGGCCGCCGCCGAGCGTCTCGTAGTAGGTGAACTCGTCGTTGGCGAGCGTCAGGTTGTTCATCGTGCCCTGGCCCTGGGCGGGGACCGGGCGGGCGCCGCCGAGGGCGGCGATCACGAGATCGGCGACGCGGCTCGAGGTCTCGACGTTGCCGGCGGCGACGGCGGCCGGGAACTCGGCGTTGAGCAGGCAGCCGTTCGGGGCGACGACCTCGATCGGGCGGTGGGCGCCGGCGCAGGGCGGCGCCTCGGGGTCGGTGAGGACCCGGACTGCGAAGAAAGCGGCGGATTTGGTCACCGAGAGCGGGCAGTTGAGGTTGCCGTCGACCTGCGGATCGGTGCCGCCGAAGTCGAGCCGCAGGCTCTCGCCGGCGATCGTCGCGGTGACGCGGAGGACGGCGTCGCGCGCCCCGTCCGCCGAGTCGTCTTCGAGCACGTCTTCGGCGCTGTAGGAGCCGTCGGGGAGGGCGGCGAGGGCGGCGCGGGTGCGGCGCTCGGCGTAGGCGAGGATCTCGTCCATCCCTTCGCGCAGGAGCCCGGGGCCGTGACGCTCGGCAAGCTCGGCGAGTCGTTGTTCGCCGATCCGGTTGGCGGCCTGCTGGGCGCGGAGGTCGGCGAGCCGCTGGCGCGGCGCCCGCATCTGGCCGGCAAGGCGCTCGAGCTCGGCCTCGTCGGCGATCGTCGGCGGGATCACGACGCCCTCGTCGGCAAGCGTCTTCGAGAACGCCGGCATGCTGCCGGGGGTCGGCCCGCCGACGTCGGCGTGGTGAGCACGGCAGGCGGCGAAGCCGAGCAGCCCGCCGGCGACGAAGACCGGCGAGACCAGGGTGATGTCCGGCAGGTGAGTGCCGCCGCGGTAGGGGTCGTTGAGGATCCAGGCGACGCCGGGTTCGTGGCGCTCCTCGAGCACGGCGGCGACCGCGTCGGGCATCGAGCCGAGGTGGACGGGGATGTGCTCGGCCTGCATCACCAGCTCGCCGTCGGCGTCGAAGAGGGCGGTCGAGCAGTCGTGGCGCTCCTTGATGTTGGCCGAGTAGGCGGAGCGGATCAGCGTCGCGCCCATCTCGTCGCAGGCGGCGCGCAGGCCGCCGATCAGGACCTGGAGCGCGATCGGGTCGAGGCCGCTCACCTGCGCCCCACGATCGTGCCGTGCTCGTCGACGCTCGCCGACCAGCCCGGCGGCAGGACCAGCGTCGCCTCCGGCAGCTCGAAGACGGCCGGGCCCTCGGCGCCGGTGCCGGCGGCGGGCTCGCCGCGCAGGACCCTGGCCTCGACCCACTCGCCGTCGAAGAAGACCGGTCGTTGGTTCTCCTCCAGCCGCCCGGCGGCCGCCGCCGGCACCGGCTCGGGGCCGGGCGCGACCAGCGCCAGCCGGATGTCGACGAGGACGACCTCGCCGTCGGGATCGCGGTGGCCGTAGCGCTCCTCGTGCGCGGTTTCGAAGCGCTCGACGAGGTCGGCCGGATCGGGCTGCGGCGACCCCGGAACGGGGAGCTCGAACGCCTGGCCGGCGTAGCGCATCTCGTAGACGAGCTCGGCGCTCGCGCCCTCGAGCTCGGCGCCGGTCGCCTCGATCAGCGCCGCGACCTCGGCGGCGATCCGCTCGGCGCTGAGCTCGCTGCCGGCGAGCATCACGGTGCGGGCGGTGTCGCGGCGGCGCTCGGAGGCGCAGAGGCCGAGCGCGGAGAGGACCCCGCCCGCCCGCGGGCAGAGGATCGTCTCGATCCCGAGCTCCGCGGCGATCGCCGCCGCGTGCATCGGGCCGGCGCCGCCGAAGGGGAGGAGGGCGAAGCCGCGCGGGTCGACACCGCGCTCGACGGTGACGACGCGCAGCGCCCGCACCATCTCCTGGTTGGCGACGCGGACGATCCCCGCCGCCGTCTCGAGCCGGTCGAGGCCGAGCGAGGCGGCGAGCGCGTCGATCGCGGCGGCGGCCGCGTCGGCGTCGAGGGCGACGCCGCCGGCGAGCCGGGAGTCGCCGGCGAGGTGGCCGAGCAGGAGGTTGGCGTCGGTGACCGTCGGCTCCTCGCCGCCGCGCCCGTAACAGGCAGGACCGGGCAGGGCGCCGGCCGAGCGCGGGCCGACCCGCAGGGCGCCGCCCTCGTCGCGCCACCCGATCGAGCCGCCGCCGGCGCCGACCGTGTGGACGTCGACCATCGGCAGCTGGATCGTGCGGCCGTCGACGAGGCGCGAGTCGGTGCGCCGCACGGCGCCGTCCTCGACCACGCAGACGTCGCAGGAGGTGCCGCCCATGTCGAAGCCGAGGGCGTTGCCGTCGCCGCTGGCGCGGGCGAGCAGGCCGGCGCCGACGGCGCCGCCGGCCGGGCCGGAGAGGACGCTCCAGGCGCCCGCCCGCGCCGCCTCGGAGGCGGGGGCGACGCCGCCGGAGGACTGCATCACCAGCGGCGCCGGCAGGCCGGCGGCGGCGGTCGCCTCGCCGAGCCGATCGAGGTAGCGGCCGAGCAGCGGGCTGAGGTAGGCGTCGATCGCGGTCGTCGAGCAGCGCTCGTACTCGCGGAAGCGCGGCAGCACCTCGTGGGAAGCGGAGACGTGGACGCCGGCCAGACGCTCGCGCAGGTGGGCGGCGAGCCGCCGCTCGTGGCTCGGGTCGAGGGAGGAGAAGAGCAGGCAGATCGCCACCGACTCGGCGCCCGAGACCTCGATCTCACGGGCCAGGCGCTCGGGCTCGGCATCGCCGAGCGGCGTCAGGACGCCGTCGGGGCCGACCCGCTCCGCGGCCTCGAAGCGCAGCCCGCCCTCGACCAGCGGCACCGGCTTCGGCGCGCAGAGGCGGTAGAGGTGGGGCCGGTCCTGGCGGCCGATCTCGAGCAGGTCGGCGAAGCCGGCGGTCGCGACCAGCGCGGTCCGCGCCCCGCGTTCCTCGAGCAGCGCGTTGGTGCCGACGGTCATCCCGTGGGCGAAGGCCTCGACCGCGGCCGGCTCGGCGCCGGCCCGCGCCAGCACCGCCTCGATCGCGCTCATCACCCCCTCGGACTCCGCTCCAGGGGTGCTCGGGACCTTGGCGCTGTGGACCTCGCCGCCGTCGAGCAGGACCGCGTCGGTGAAGGTCCCGCCGACGTCGACTCCGAGCAACATCAGGCGAAGCTAACGCTCTCGCGGCTGAAAACGCACTTCATGCCGCATAGCGGGAGGAAGTGCGTTTTCAGAGCCATTCCTCGTGCCGGGTCGAGCCGTCGGCGGCGAGCACGACGTGGATCCCGTCGAGCGCCGGGTCGGTCTCCGGGCAGTCGGCGCGCAGGTGGCCGCCGCGCGACTCGGCGCGGCCGAGGGCCGCACGGGCGATCGCCCCCGCCAGCGGGTAGGGGTCGGAGACGAGGGCGGCGAGGTCGTCGGGGTTGCGCATCGGCCCGGCCCGGCGCCAGACCGCGTCGCGGGTCTCGTCGCTGGGCGGGTCGAAGCTCCACTCCGGGGGCTCCGGCCGGGCCGCGGCGGACTCCTCGCCGAGCGCCGCGCTCGCCGCCCGGCCGCCGAAGACGAAGCACTCGCTGAGCGAGTTGGAGGCGAGCCGGTTGGCGCCGTGCAGGCCGGTGCAGGAGCACTCGCCGACGGCGTAGAGGCCGGGGACGGAGGCGCGGCCGTCGAGGTCGACGGCGACCCCGCCCATCGTGTAGTGGGCGGCGGGGGTGACCGGCACCGGCCTGGTGCGCGGTTCGAGGCCCGCCTCGGTCAGCGACTCGAAGACGTTGGGGAAGCGGGCGGGGTCGATCCTGCGCAGGTCGAGCTCGACGTTGGGGCGCTGGTCGGCCTTCATCTGGACGAGGATCGCGGCGGTGACCGCGTCGCGCGGCGCCAGCTCGTCGGTGAAGCGCTCGCCGTCGGCGCCGAGCAGCTTCGCGCCCTCGCCCCGGATCGCCTCGGTGATCAGCTGCCCGTCGAAGTGCGTGCCGGGAAGGGCGATGGCGGTCGGATGGAACTGGCAGAACTCGAGGTCGGCGAGGTCGGCGCCGGCCGCCGAGGCGAGCACCGGGCCGGCGCCGATCGCCCCGCGCGGGTTGGTCGTCCGCCGCCACAGCGCCGCGGCGCCGCCGGTCGCCAGCACGGTCGCCGCGGCGCGGATTCCGCCGCCGTCTGTGATCACCCCGTGACAGCGCTCGCCATCGCTCCACAGCGCCGTCGCCGAGGTCCGCTCCAGGACCTCGATCCCCTCCTCGGTCGCCACCATCGCAGCCAGCTTCGAGGTGATCTCGTGGCCGGTCTGACTGCCGCCGGAGTGGACGATGCGGCGGCTCGCGTGGCCGCCCTCGAGGCCGAGCGCCAGTCGCCCTTCGTGGTCGAGGTCGAAGACGACGCCGCGCGCCTGCAGGTCCCGCACCGCGGCCGGCGCCTCCTCGACCAGGACGTGGACCGCCGCGGGGCGGCAGAGGCCGCGGCCGGCGGCGATCGTGTCGGCGGCGTGGCGCTCGGGGGTGTCGCCGGGTTCGAGCGCCGCGGCGAGGCCGCCCTGGGCCCAGAAGCTGGCGCTCAGCGAGAGCGGCGTGCGCGAGACCAGGCAGACCCGGCCGCCCTGCTCGGCCGCCCGCAGCGCCGTCCACAGCCCGGCTGCGCCACCGCCGACGACGGCGACGTCGAACTCGGCGCTGGCCTTTATCTCGCCTCCGCCTGCTTGCGGATCGAGTCGAGCTGCTCCCGCAGCCAGGCGGCGGCGCCTTCGCGGGCGCGCGTCTGCTCGTCGGCGATCGCCCGCTCGGCTTTCGCTGCTCGCGCTTCGGCGGCCGCGATCCGCTCCTCGGCGGCGTCGGCCTGGGCTTCGATCGCGGTCAGCTTCTCCTCCGCGGTCGCGATCGCCTGCTCTTTCGCCGCCTGCGCCTCCTGCAGCTCTTCCTCGTGGGCGAGGCGCGCCTGCTCGAGGTCGCGATCGGCCTCCGCCCGCAGCTTCTCGAGGTCGGCCTCGAGCGCTTTGATCTCCGCCTCGGCCCGCTGTTCAGCCTTGCTCGCTTGCTCGGCGGCGGCGTCCAGCCGGCGTTCGGCCTCCGCCACCTGGGAGTTGATGCTGCGGCCGCCGGGGTCGCCGGTCTCGGAGCTCATCAGGCCCAATCTAATACCGGGGTCCCGGTCACGTCGCGGTAGGCGGCGATCACCCGCTCGGCCATCTTCCCTGCCGAGAGCGAAGCGGCGTGCTCGGCGCCCTCGACGCGGGGGTCGGGCGCGTCGAGATGACGGCTCGCCACGACCGCCCAGGCGTCGGCCTCGAACGGGGCGCAGAGGCAGCCCTCGATCCCGCCGAGGGCGTAGGGGGAGATGCCGACCGGGGTCGAGAGGACCGGCACGCCGCAGGCCAGCGCCTCGATCGCCGCCAGCCCGAAGCCCTCGTACTCGGAGGTGACGAGGACGGCGGCGGCGGCGTTGATCCAGAGCGGCATCCGCTCGGGCTCGATCGAGCCGCCGGTCAACAGGTCGGCGCCGCAGCGGGCGGCCAGCTCGGCGGCGCGGTCGTGGCGCTTCTCCGGCCGCGCCGGGTTGGCGGGGAAGAAGAGGTAGCGGCCGCCGGGGTCGAGCCCGAGCTGGCGCCGCGCCCGCGCCCGGGGCTGGGGCCCGAAGCGCTCGAGGTCCGGCCCGCAGGGCAGCACCGCCGAGCCGGGGACCGCCGGCAGCCCGGGGCGCCCGTCCTCGGGCGCGAACAGTGCCCGCGAGGCCGCGGCGACCAGGTCGACGCGCCAGGCGAGCCGGCGCGAGAGCGGCCCGACGACGCCGTGGCGGACGTCGGTGCCGTGGAAGGTGACGATCAACGGCGCCGCGCCCGCCAGCTTCGCGCACCAGCCGGCGAGGCCGTAGTGGGCGTGGACGAGGTCGAAGCGCTCGCGACGCAGCAGCGCACGCAGGCGGCGGGTGGCGGGCAGGTACTCGCCGCGGCCGGGCGGGAAGCTGAAGACGTCGACCTCGACGCCGCGCTTTCGCACCTCATCGATCTGGTCGCGGACCCAGCGCCCGAGCTGCGGCCGCGTCGCGTCGGGCACGAAATTGGTGACGACGAGGACGCGCACCCCGGCAGGGTATCCCCGGCGGTGGCCGGCGGCGCTCAGGCGAGCCGGACCGGCAGCGTCTTCAGCTGGTTGAGGAAGGCCGATTCGACGAACACCGGCCGGCCGGCGATCTCCATCTGCGGATAGCGGGCGAGGGTCTCCTCGAAGAGGATCTTCAGCTCCAGCCGGGCGAGGGCGGTGCCGAGGCAGAAGTGGCGGCCGCCGGCGCCGAACGCCTGGTGCTCCGGGTTGCGGGTGACGTCGAAGCGGTCGGGGTCCTCGTAGCGGGTCGCGTCGCGGTTGGAGGAGACGTACCACATGACCACCTTGTCGCCCTCCTTGATCTCCTGTCCGTTGAGCTCGGTGTCGGCGGTCGCGGTGCGGCGGAAATGGGCGAAGGCGGGGAACATCCGCAGCGACTCCTCGACCGCGCTCGGGATCAGCGAGGGATCGTCGAGCAGCAGCTGCCGCTGGTCGGGGTTTTCGATCAGGGCGCGCATGCCGCTCGCGTAGGTCGCCTTGGTGCTGTCGTTGCCGGCGGCCATCAGCAGGAAGAAGCCCATCACGATCTCGTGGTCCTCGAGCCGCTCGCCTTCGACCTCGGCGTGGACGAGGACGCTGGTCAGATCGTCGGTCGGGTTCTCGCGCCGTTTGGCGATCAGCTCGTTGCAGTGCTCGAAGATTTCCGGCACCGTCTTCTCGATCACCCCCTCGACGCCGTCGGGGTTGAGGTCGAGGTCGCTGGCGCCGAGCGCCCCGTTCATCAGCTTCGCCCACATCTCGTCGTCCTCCGGCGGGATCCCCATGAAGCTGCCGATCACCCGCGAGACGGCGACCTGGCCGACGTCGTTGACGAGCTCGCAGGTCTCGCGCCCCTCGAGCCGGTCGAGCGCCTCGACGACGATGCGGCGGATCTCCGGCTCGTGGGCGGCGATCCGCTTCGGCGTGAACCCGGCCTGGAAGAGCGCCTTGACGCGGTCGTGCTTGGGCGGGTCCATGCCGATGAACATCGCCCGCATCAGCTCCAGCGGGAAGCCGGCGGTGACGGCGACGATGCCGCCCTTTTCGGAGGAGTAGGTCTGCCAGTCGCGGCTGACGGCGTGGACGTCGTCGGCGGTGGTGATCGACCAGAAGCCGGCCGATTCGGGGAACTCGGGCACGTGCGAGGTCCAGTGGACGGGGCACTCGTTTCGCATCCGCTCGAACAGCTCGTGGGGGGGACCGTCGGGCCAGCGCTCGCGGTCGATCAGCAGCACTTCATCGAGGTTCTCCTCGCTGACGGCCATGCTCTCTCCTCCTGCTCGGGTGCGCCGGACATCCTACTGGCTGGCCAGCCAGTTTTTCCAGAGAGTCCTGCGAGTGGTCCGCAAGCCGTGCGTCGTCCGTCTTGTTCGGTGTGCCGCGGCGCCCGAGCATCGCCTCTCCAAAGGAGAAAGGAGGAGTAGATGCTCTACGCGCTGATGGGGTACGCCCACGCGCTCTTGGTCCGAGCCCACGACCGGGCGACGCAGCGGCTGCGGCTGATCCGGCGATTGGCCGGCGGCGAGGCGGGGCAGGGGACGGTCGAGTACGTCGGCCTGATCCTGCTGGTCTCGCTGCTGATGGTCGGGATGGTCGCGGCGATGAAGGGGTTCAACGGTAAGCAGGGCACGGAGCTGGCGGACGTGATCGTCAACAAGATCAAGGAGGCCGTCGACAAGGTCGCCTTCAAATGAGGGCGTGGCGCATTCCTCCCGGTATGCGGGAGGAATGCGCCACGTGAAAGACTCGCGCCCATGCCAGCCTCCCGCAGCTATGACCGCGCCCCGGCCGACATCCGGCCGGTGACGATCGACCCCGGCTTCGTCGAAAGCGCCGACGGCTCGTGCTTGATCTCGGTCGGCAGAACGCGGGTCATCTGCACCGCCTCGGTCAACGAGACGGTGCCGCGCTGGATGCAGGGCCGCGGCAGCGGCTGGGTCACCGCCGAGTACGCGATGCTGCCGGCCTCGACCGGGGACCGCAAGCAGCGCGACATCTCGAAGGGCAAGCAGGACGGGCGCGGGGTCGAGATCCAGCGCCTGATCGGGCGCTCGCTGCGGGTCGTCGTCGACTTCAAGGCGCTCGGCGAACGCAGCGTCTACGTCGACTGCGACGTGCTCGAAGCCGACGGCGGCACCCGCTGTGCCTCGATCACCGGCGGCTACGTGGCGCTGCGGCAGGCCTTCCAGCGGCTGCTCGACCGCAAGGCGATCGAGACGATGCCGCTGACCGGCTCGATCGCCGCGATCAGCGTCGGCATGGTCGACGGCCGCGCCCTCTGCGACCTCGACTACAACGAGGACTCGACCGCCGAGGTCGACGCCAACGTGGTCATGACCGGCGACGGGGGGCTGGTCGAGGTGCAGGCGACGGCCGAGCGGACGCCGCTCTCGCGGGCCTCGCTCGACGAGCTGCTGGCGCTGGCGGAGGGTGGCATCTCCCGCCTGCGGGAGGTGCAGGAGCGGGTAGCTTGATTCTCGCGACCGGCAACCGGCACAAGGTCGCCGAGATGCGGGAACTGCTGCCCGGGCTGGAGCTGGCGCCGCTGCCGCCGGGCTTCGTGATGCCGCCCGAGGACGGCGACAGCTTCGCGGCCAACGCGCTGATCAAGGCCCGCGCCGCCCGCGCCGCGCTCCCCGGCGAGGCCGTGCTCGCCGACGACTCCGGGATCGAGGCCGAGGACCTCGGCGGCGCGCCCGGCATCTACTCGGCCCGCTACGCCGGCGTCGACGCCGGCGACGAGGTCAACCTCGCCAAGCTGCTGCGCGAAGTCGACGCCGCCGGCGGCGAGCGCCGCGCCGCCTACGTCTGCGTCCTGGCGCTGATCGACCGCGACGGCGCCGAGCACCTCTTCGAAGCCCGCTGCGAGGGACGGCTGCTGCGCGAGGGCCGCGGCAGCGGCGGCTTCGGCTATGACCCGGCCTTCGTCCCCGACGACCTGCCGCCGGGCGACGAACGGACGATGTCGGAGATCAGCCCCGCCGAGAAGAACGCGATCAGCCACCGCGGCCGCGCCGCCCGGATGCTGGCGGAGCACCTGGGGTCTGACGGGGGCTGACGTGGTCCGGACCAAACGCGGCGCCGCCGGGCTCTCGATCGCCTCCAACGCGATCCTGATCGCGATCAAGCTGGCGGCCGGCGCGCTGACCGGCTCGATCGCGATCATCACCGAGGCGGTCCACTCGCTGATCGACCTGGTCGCCTCGGTCATCGCCTACTTCTCGATCCGCGCCGCCGACGAGCCGGCCGACGCCGGGCACCCCTACGGCCACGAGAAGGTCGAAAACCTGGCCGCGGCGATCGAGGGGATGCTGATCCTGGTCGGCGCCGGGGTGATCGTCTACGAGGCGACCAGCCAGCTCGTCAACGGCACCTCGGTCGACCGGCTCGGGATCGGCATCGCGGTGATGGGCTTCTCGGTCGTCGCCAACCTGGTCGTCTCCGGGGTGCTCTCGCGGCAGGCGAGGGCGACCGAATCGCAGGCGCTCGAGGGCGACGCCGCCCATCTGCGCACCGACGCGATGACCTCGGCCGGCGTCCTCTTCGGCCTCGCCCTGGTCCAGGTCACCGGCAACGCCGTCTTCGACCCGATCACGGCGCTGGTCGTCGCCGTCGCGATCGTCTGGGCGGGGTTCCGGATCCTGCGCCGCTCCTCGGCGGTGCTGGTCGACGAAGCGCTGCCGGACGCCGAGATGGACCGGATCGAGGCCGCGATCGCCGCCGCCCGCACGCCCGAGGTCGCCGGCTACCACAAGCTGCGCGCCCGCCGCGCCGGCAGCCGCCGCCACATCGACCTCCACGTCCAGTACCGCTCGGGGACCAGCCTCGAGCGCGCCCACGAGCTAGCCCACCTGCTGCGCGACGCGATCGAGTCCGAGATCCCGCAGGCCGAGGTGCTGATCCACGTCGAGCCCGAGACCTCGTTCCGCGAGGACGAGGGCGAGGGGCCGTACCGGGCCGGCTGAGTTACTCGTCGGGCGGCGAGTGGTACGCCGGCGGCAGCAGGTTGACGGCGGCGGCGAGGCCGACGGCGATCAGGGTGATCGTGTAGCCGGTGTAGCCGCTGAGGGCGAAGAGGATCGCGGCGACCGCGCAGACGGCGACGACGGTGATCCAGGATGCTCGTGCCAGGGTCATCGGTCGGTATTTTCATCTAAGTGCCCGACGCCGCCGCCACCGAGGTCGTTCCGGGTGACTCCGCGCAGGCGGCGCTGGCCTTCCTGACCGAGATGTCACCCGACCTGCGCGGCGCCGCGATCCTCGCCGCCGACGGCTCGGTGCTGGCAGCCTCCGGCGAGGCGGGCCGCTGGGGGGAGGACGCCGCGGCGCTGTTCTCGATCGCCGACGCGGCCGGCGGCGAGCCGGTCGAGCAGGTGCACGTCGCGACCGAGCAGGGCGAGGTCTTCGCGCTCCGCCACGCCGGCCTGGCGGCGGTCGCGGTCGCCGAGCGCTTCGCGCTCGCCTCGCTGCTCTTCTTCGACATGCGCTCGACCCTGCGCAATCTCGCCGGCCAGCGGGAGAAGGGATCCTGATGCCCCCGAAGCCGCACCGGATCCTGCTCGACCGTGTTTCCGGCTACGCCGACGAGGCCGCCGCCTACATGCGCCGCCGCCGCGTCGCCCGCCGGCCCTTCGCCCGCCTCTACTACGCCGGCGGCCGCAGCTCCGACCACGCCCACGATTCCGACTCCGGCGCCGAGCTGTTCGTCGCCGCCGGCAGGTTGATCGAGGTCGCCGGGAAGAAGCGGGTGAAGCAGTGAGCGGGCTGATCGACCCCGCGGTCGCCGAGCGGGTGCTTGGCAAGGCGCTGGCCAACGGCGGCCGCTTCGCCGAGGTCTTCGCCGAACGCCGGCACGGGCTCTCGATGGCGATCGACGAGTCGCGGATCGAGTCGGTCCAGTCGGGAGCCGAGGAAGGGGCGGGGGTGCGGGTGGTCGAGGGCAGCACCACCTACTTCGCCCACGTCGACGGGCTCGACCCCGCCGACCTCGAACGCGCCGCCGAGGAAGCGGCTTCGGCACTCCGCGGCCAGCGGGCGGAACCGCGGGCGCTGCAGGCGCGGGCGGTGATGCCGATCGCGATCGAGCTCCGGCCCGAGGAGGTGCCTCCCGAGCGCAAGGCGGAGCTCCTGCGTGAGCTCGACGAGCGGGGACGGGGGAAGGGCGGGGAGATCGTCCAGCTGAACGCCTCCTACCTCGAGGCGCGCCGGCAGATCGCCGTCGCCAACTCCGACGGCCTGCTGGCCGAGGACGACCGCACCCGGACCCGGATCGGTGCCCAGGCGGTCGCCCGTCGCGGCGACGCGGTCGAGACCGGGGGCGAGACGCTCGGCGCCCACCGCGGCTTCGAGCTGCTCGAAGACGACCCAGGCCAGGTCGCCGAGGAGGCTGCGAGGAAGGCACTGACCCTGCTCGACGCCGGCCCCGCTCCCTCGGGCTCGATGCCGGTCGTCGTCAGCGGCGGCTTCGGCGGCGTCCTCTTCCACGAGATGACCGGTCACGGGCTCGAGGCCGACCACATTCAGAAGGGGGCCAGCGTCTACGTCGGCAAGCTCGGGGAGCAGGTCGCCCAGCCGCTGCTCAACGCCTACGATGACGGCCGGCTGCCGCATGAGTGGGGCAGCGACGCGATCGACGACGAGGGTGCGGCGACCCAGAAGACGCAGGTGATCGAGGACGGCCGCCTCGTCGCCTACCTCTACGACCACCTCAGCGCCGAGCGCGATGGCGTCGCCCCAACCGGCAACGGCCGCCGCGAGAGCTTCCGCCACCTGCCGATCCCGCGGATGACCAACACCTACATCGCCCCCGGCGAGGCGACCCCCGAGGAGATGATCGCCGCGGTCGAGAAAGGCTTCTACGCGGCCTCGTTCGGCGGCGGCCAGGTCGATCCGGCGACCGGCGACTTCGTCTTCGGCGTCGCCGAGGGCTACCTGATCGAGGGCGGCAAGGTGACCCGCCCCTGCCGCGGCGCCACCCTGATCGGCAATTGCCTCGAGGCGCTGGCGGCGATCGACGCGGTCGGCGACGACTTCTGGATGAAGACCGGGATCTGCGGCAAGGGCGGCCAGCGGGTGCCGGTCGGGACCGGCCAGGGCCACGTCCGGGTCGGGGCGATGACGGTCGGCGGGACGGAACGGTGACCGAGCTCTCCGAGACGGCCCAGAGCGCCGTCGCCGCGGCGCTGGCGGCCGGGGCCGGCGACGCCGAGGCCTTCGTCTCCCGCGACAGCGGCCGCGAGGTCCGCGTCCACGGCGGCGAGGTCGAGAGCCTGACCGCGGCGACGCAGAGCGGTGTCGGCGTCCGCGCCTGGATCGGCCACCGGGTCGGCTACGCCTTCGGGACCGACCTCTCCGCCGCCGGGGTCGCGGCGATCGCCGCCCGCGCCGCGGCCGCCGCCGGGGTCGCCGACGAGGACGAGTTCGCGGCGCCGCCGGCGCCGGCGGAGGTCGAGGCGATCGCCGGCCTCAGCGACCCTGGGCTCGCGGCGACGCCGGCCGACCGGATAGCCGAGCTGGCGCTGACGGTCGAGCGCACGGCGCTGGCCGCCGACGAGCGGATCGCCGGCGTCGAGCAGGCCGTCTACGCCGACTCCTCCGAGCGGGTCGCGATCGCCTCCTCGGCCGGCGTCGCCGGCGAGTACGAGACCTCGAGCTGCTTCGCCTACCTGCAGGCTCTGGCCGAGGGCGAGGGGGCGCGCGAGACCGGCCTCGGCTTCGGCCTCGGCCGCGGCCCCGGCGACCTCGACCCGGAGGCGATCGGCGCCGAGGGGGCGGCGCGGGCGCTCTCGATGATCGGCGCGACGAAGCCGCAGTCGCGCTCCTGCCCGGTGGTCCTCGACCCGACGGTCGCCGCCAGCTTCGCCGGCCTGATCGGCGGCGGCCTCGGCGCCGGCGCCGTCCAGCGCGGGCGCTCGCCCTTCGTCGACCGGCTCGGCGATGAGCTCGCCGGTGCCGCGCTGGTCCTGCACGACGACGGCCGCGACCCCGGCGGCTCGTCCTCGTCCCCGTTCGACGGCGAGGGGGTGTCGCGGCGGCGCACGGCGCTGATCGAGGACGGCCTCCTGCAGGCCTACCTCTACGACACCTACACGGCAAACCGCGGCGAGGCCGTCTCGACCGGCTCGGCGGCGCGCAGCGGCTACCGCTCGCTGCCCTCGGTCTCGACCTCGAACCTGATCGTCGGCGCCGGCGAGCTGCCGCTGTCGGGACTGCTCGCGGCGGCGGGGGACGGCGTCTACGTCACCGACGTCGCCGGCCTGCACTCGGGCGTCAACCCGGTGACCGGCGTCTTCTCGGTCGGCGCCTCGGGCCGGGCGATCCGCGGCGGCGAGCTGGCCGAGCCGCTGCGCGAGTTCACGATCGCCGGCGAGCTCGTCGCCCTCCTGGCGGCGGTTGAGGCGACGGGATCGGAGCCGCGCTGGGTGCCCTTCGGCGGCTCGGTCTGCACCCCGCCGCTGCTGGTCGGCGAGATGGCGATCAGCGGCTCGTGACAATTCGCACGATTAACGGCGCGGTTACGGCCGTGGGCCTTGTTAGATTGCGGCGCGACTTCAACCCCCGAGGAGGATTCTCGACGTGACCAAGGCTGAGTTTCTTGACCAACTGGCAGGCGACGAGCGGCTGGGCAGCAAAAAAGCCGCCAGCGACGCTGTCGACGCCGTGCTCGACGCGATCACCGGCGCCCTTGCCGGCGGCGACGAGGTCAGCTTCACCGGCTTCGGCAAATTCCATGTTGCCGAGCGCGGCCCGCGACAGGGCGTCAACCCCCGCACCGGTGAGCGGATCACGATCCCGGGCGGCAAAGTTCCGCGCTTCTCCGCCGGTTCGGCCCTGAAGACCAAAGTCAAGGGCTGATTTCAGGGGCTTTTGCAGATCGGCTGGCGGCGCTCGTCGAGGAGCGCCGCAGCCAGATCTGTCTCGGCCTCGATCCCGACCCGGCGAAGCTCGCCGGGTCGGAGGCGGGGCCGGGCAGGGACGGAGCCAGCGCCGCCGAGCGCGCCGCCGCCGCCGTTGTCGCCCACTGCCGGGGCCTGATCGCCGCCGCCGGCCCTTCCTGCGTCGCTGTCAAGCCACAGCTCGCCTGCTTCGAGCGCCTCGGCGCTCCCGGCTGGGCGGCGCTGGCCGCGGTCGCCGCCGCCGCTCAGGAGGCTGGCCTGCTCGTCGTCGCCGACGGCAAGCGCGGCGACGTGCCGGTCACCGCGGCCGCCTACGCGCAGGCGCTGGTCGGCGAGACGCCGACCCCTTGGGGCCCGGTCCCCGGTCTCGGTGCCGATGCCTTCACTGCCAACCCGCTGCTCGGCCGCGACGCGCTCGAGCCGCTGATCGCCGCCGCCGCCGAGGCCGGTGCCGGGGTCTTCGCCCTGGTTCGGACCAGCAACCCCGGCGCCGCCGACGTCGAGGACCTGCCGGCGCCCGAGGCGCCGTTGCACGAGCGCCTGGCGGAGCTCGTCGACGGCCTCTCCGAGCGGCTGCTCGGCTCCTCGGGGCTGAGCGGGATGGGGGCGGTCGTCGGTGCGACCGAGCCCCAGCGCATCGGCCGCCTGCGGGAGCTGATGCCGCGCTCGGTCTTCCTCATCCCCGGCGTCGGCGCCCAGGGCGGACAGCCGGAGCTGCTCGGGGCGGCCTTCAGCGCCGGTCCGGCCTCGGCCCTGGTCGCCGCCTCGCGCGGGATCGCCGCCGACCCCGATCCGGGCGCCGCGGCCGCGCGCCTGCGGGAGTGCGGACACGCACCAGGAAGGCCGGCTTGTCGCCGGCGACCGGCTGGACCGACAGGATCGACAGGGCTCCCTCTGCGGCAAGCGGCAGCGGACGCGGGACGCGCATGAGCGCGGCATCGAGGGCCGGCCCGTGCCCCCCGGCCGCCGGCAAGGCGAGACGGAGTTCCGCGTGGGCCGGGATGCAGATGTCCTTGCAGACCCCGTAGTCGACGACGAGGTTGAGCTCGACGGGTTGCGATGCCTGTTCCGGCTTGATCAAGAGCGGGAGGGTGACCGACGCTCCATAGATATAGGCGATGCTGCCGGCCTCCTCCGCGCGCTCGGGGACCGGCCAGCGCAGCTCGATATCGGCGACGTTCGTCGATCCGCTCCAGTCGAACCGGGGCGGCAGCCCCGATTCTCCGGGGGTCCGCCAGTAGGTCTTGAAACCCTTGTCGAGTGCGATCTCGATGCCGGCGAGGACCCGGTCGTTCTTCCGCCCGCCGGCGATCAGCCTGACGCGCGAATGGAACCCCGGCGCCCAGGGCGAGGAATCCGCGGCGATTGCGGCGCCCGATACCAGAGTTGCGGCGAAGAGGGCCGCCGTCCGCATGAGACGCAACACGATTGTCATGGAACTGCGACCTCCTCGACGCGCTTTGCTTATGTGTCTTTCACCTAGGGACATCCATCCACGTTTCCGCGACTGGAGTACGGATGGACAAGACGTCCCATCAGGGTAGCATGGCATGATGCGTCTGAAGCGGATCAACGAGGAAAGTGCCTCCGGCTACCTCGACGGGCAGCTCCTCGTCGCCATGCCCAGCATGTCCGACGAGCGGTTCGTCAAGGCGGTGATCTACATCTGCGCGCACT